>OGNC01000945.1_pt1 | contig 15388 bp, 19 predicted proteins | sample 1573311 | NCBI WGS metagenome assembly OGNC01 (sample SAMEA2581889, study PRJEB24529) | metagenome | biome: Human gut stool | place: China | collected 2011
ATAAAAAATATAGATGTGTTCTACTACAGCCGAAAGGATATGGAAAATGAAAAGGTCTACGGTGGTGTATCAGCCCAGAACATATTAGATTATTATCCTGTATTTGTTACCAAAAATGACGCAGGAGAATATGGAGTTGATTATTCAGGTTTGGCCACATGCCTAGCCATAAAAGGCATACAAGAATTATTGGAAAGGATAGAAAAATTAGAACAAAAATTATCAGCATAATGAAAAAAGAAGAAATTATTAATTTGAATCGGACACTGTTGTATGTGTCTTTTGGCAAGATGAGCAAACCGGGTAAAAGCGCCATGATGCGTAACTTGGTTCGGTTAGGTAAACATTCGAAGGAAATAGAGGAAGCGTTAAAGATAGCTTTCGATAAGTTCAAACCAACAGGATTAGATGACCTTATTAAAAACAAAGAACGCTCGTCAGCTGAGCAGAAAGAGTTAAACGAGCTGACGAAAAAGTTCGATGATGACATAAAAGATTATTCGTCCGAGCTGTTAAACGAAGATGTAGAAATTAAAATAGATTATATCTCTGATGCTGATTTTGCATCTGCTGCCATGTACTCTCTTATGTTAATATTCATCTGTGCGTCCTCCTATTATGATAAGATTTCACTTATATTCTATTTATTCTTTTATCATTCTGTCTGCCTGCTCACTGTGAACATATAAAGCACTTCAGTGTGATATTGCAATTATCTCCTACAAATCCACAGCCTGCCTCACTTCCCTCTTTTTCCAGCTCACAAAGCCATACATATCATTCGCAAAGAATATGACGAAGTTTACAACCACAGGAATATATGCCGGATTCTCAAGTGACGCGAGGACCCACAAAACTATCAAAATCACATCATTTGCTGCATATCCCACCGCATAGTATGACGATCTCAGCATGGTGAGCGCAGCCGCCAGGAAACTTGTGACTATGGATATGGTACTGAACACTATGTTCGGCGTATCAAGCAGCATCAGTATATAGTAGAATACAACCGTTACAAGCACCGTGCTGACAGTGAGCCATATCACATGTCTTCTTGTCAGTTTCTGTATGGCAACCTCACTGCTGTTGCCCTCCGACGGATTCTTGAACCACGTTATGGCGGACCACACCGCCATCGGCATCGTCATCCCGAGGTAGGTTATCATCTCACCCCAGTAGCGGAACCTGAATGATATTATACCGTATAATATGCTGAATACGACCATCAATATCTGCGCCCACACATTTCCTTTTGCCGCAAATATAAGCGATGTCACGCCTATGAGGGCCGCTGCAAGTGTGAGAATGTCCAGATCTGCAGTGAGAAGATTCGATACCAGCACTATAATGAGGGAACACAGCCAGATAAACCATTCCCGCTTAGTCAGTTCTTTTATTGGATTGTACATTTCGATCTCTCCTTTTTATCGCCTATCTTTAGCAAATTCTTTTCTAGTTGCCTGAATTTTCAAACAATTCTATCGTTCAAGAAAGTCATTCATCTTCTAATTTCTCTCAGATTTTGACTATATTCTTTCCTGCCCATCTCTAAAGTCTTATTTTCTCCAAATCATCTGGCACATGCAGGTTGCCGCTGTAATACCTTTTGCCCTCTGCCACGTACAATTCTTTTCTATGTGTTATATTTTTATCCTCTGTATGATATAGCAACAGATTCTGAACTTCAAGCTTTTCTGCAAGTTCACAGGCATCCTTGACTGTTGAGTGATGTTTCTCGTAAGGATCAAATATATCCGCCTCGGAATACAGGCAGAATGCCTCATGGAGCAGCCATTTGCTGCCTCTCGCATACTTCTCCTCACAATCATTGTAAGGCTCGTCTCCGCAGCACGTAATTTTCGCGCCATCACCCATATCCATACAGAATCCAAATTGCTTTGTCTTAGTTGAACCAGTATCAAAAAATGCAACCTTTCTGCCCATTACCTCTTTCGTATCGCCATCATTCACCTCAACCAGATGAAGTCTGTCACCAATATATACTGTCTCCTTCTTATTAAGAAGTTGCATTGCCATCTCCCTAAGTAAAGCGATGACCTCGTCATGTCCGTATATAACGGCTTCGCCTTCATACGAACCTTTTTTCATATGCTGGCATATCATGCGGATCATCCACACCGCGCCGAGTATATGATCTACATGTTTATGCGTCACAAATATTGTCCTCATGTCCTGCCAGTTAAAACCCGCTTTCTTAAGCTGTGACAGTATGCCGTTACCACCGCCGCCGTCCACTAGAAAATGTTCATCTCCATCTGACAGCACAAAGCATGTATTATAACACTCTGTCACAAGTGCACTTCCTGTTCCAAGCATCGTTATGTCCATACACCCATTCTTCCTTCCCAAATACTTAATTCGTATAATAAGCACCATCCGCAGACTCATATTAACCTGATTAGCAGCTTACTTCTCCGGCTCCTTGCACACATCAACCCAGCCGGCAGACCCAGATGCATCCTCAAGCTCAGAGATGGTGAGATTCACTGCACTGTGGTCATTGCCCGCCGCAGGGAAAACCCTCTCGTATCTCTTGAGGCTCTCATCAAGGTATACATCTATCCCCGGATTTATGCCAAATGGACACACTCCGCCCGGTGCATGTCCGACAAGCTCCTCCACGCTATCAAATGGCACCATCTTCGCCTTGACGTGGAATCTGTCTCTATATTTCCTATTGTCAACTCTGGCTATGCCCTCGGTGAGTATGAGTACTATCTTGTCATCCTGTATGAACGCCATGGTCTTAGCGATCATGCCCGGCTCAACTCCAAGCGCCTCCGCCGCCATGGCAACAGTTGCCGTCGGAGCGTCCATAAGTATGATACTGTCTCCATATCCTTTATCTTCAAGAAACTTTTCTGCCTTTTCCAGTGACATGGCTGTACGTCCTCCTTGTTGTAATTATCTGTATTCCAGCACTTCATCCATTTTCTTTCTGGGTCTCATATCTGGCTCCTCTGCAGCAGATTCTGGATCGCCGCGCCTCGATAAGCTGTCTTATAATCGCCGGCTCCACTGGGATATCTTTAAACTTTCTAATACTGCGTCTTTTTTCTATGCTATCTCTTACCTCCATAGCTATGTCTGTCTCCGTAAATATATGTATGTAAACTGTCTATTATCAAAAGTATCATAATTGCTGTATATCTATAACCATGCACTCCTCAGATGCCTTAAATCCCACTGATTCATACAGCGGTCTGCCGCTTTCCGTGGCATCAAGGCTTATCTCCGTGGCACCATGTACACGTGCGTCCTCTATAAGCATATTCACAAGCTGCCTGGCGATTCCTCTTCTCCGATAGTGCTCTTCTGTATATACATTCATGAGATGTGCTCTCTTCCCTGATGGGTGAGAAAATGTTGGCATTATTTCAATATAAGACATACTGGCACACGCCACACATCTTCCGTCATCGACAGCTACAACTGTTGTCTGATTCCCCTCAAGAAAATACCTTCTGCTGCTCACCACCAATTCATCATCAAATATGTAATCAGCAGGAAGATCATTGACTATCCTAAGCATGGACAATCTGACATCCATCAGCATATCTATATCATTTGCATCTGTCACTCTATACTCCATAATACCCCCTTATTAATCCTTGACATTTTTATGACTCCTGTTATAATAACACAAGTCGGACGGTATGTTGAATATTAATATACCTTGCAAGGTGTTCTGCAGATGCAGGATTCCCGGATGGAACATGAATTGCGATAAAAATATATCAGAATTTTCATGAGCCAGATAAGATACTTTATCTTATCTGGCTCTTTTTTTATGCGGCTAGCAGGTTAATGTGTGCCCGCGATCATGTGCTTTTCCGATTTTCAACGATTTTCAATTATAAACTATTTTTGTTAAGGAGATTTACAAATGAATCTGTTAAAAGACGATCTGAAAAAGCTTTACTTCAAATTTCTCATTCCTTCCCTTGGAAGTGCCATGGTCATGTCCATATACACCCTGACTGATGCCATCGTCATCGGCAAAGGTGTTGGAGCTGATGCCCTGGCCGCTCTGAGCATCACAACGCCCCTGCTGTGTATACTTATGTCAACCGGGATTCTCTTTGGCGTAGGTGGCTCAGTACAGATGAGCGTGCACAGAGGAAGTGGCAACACAATGAAATCTAACCGTTACTTCACCGTGTCATTCATGATGATCGCGGCAATCACCGCACTGCTGTGGATACTGTACGGAACATGTATGCCATCACTGCTTAGACTTATGGGCGCAAATACCACTCTATACCCATATGCCATGTCATACATGCACTATATAAATATGTTCCTGCCAGTTGCCGTATTTTCCAACTTCGTAGCTATATTTGTGAGGGCTGACAATGATCCGAACCGCGCCATGGCAGGCGTCCTGCTAGGCGGAGTGTTCAATATCGTGATGGACATCGTACTGGTATTCCCGCTGAAGCAGGGAATCGGCGGAGCCGCACTTGCCTCTGTTATCGGTATGCTAATCCAGGTACTTGTCGCCTCATCGCATTTTCTCAGCAAGAAGAATGAGCTGCGTTTCATAATGCCACACAGGATCCTGAACAGCATGAAGAATATTGTGACAGCCGGTATCCCGAGCTTTTTCAATGAATTTGCAAATGGATTTATAGTGCTGCTGTTTAACATACAGATATTGAAGTACTGCGGCGAGAATGCCCTGTCCATATACAGCGTCATCTCCAACTGCGTCATCCTGTTCAATTCTCTGTTCACAGGAGTTGGTCAATCCGTGCAGCCTGTGATCTCGACCAACTATGGAGCAAATAACATAAGCAGAATAAAAACCATAAAAAGAATGGCTTACACAACCATCCTGATCATGGGTGCGCTGTTCTCACTTCTTGGAATACTTTTTCCAAGGGTGCTCTGCGGTGTGTTTATAGGTATGAATGAAGGCCTTGGAGTCATTGCCGATTTTGGTGTCAGAGCGTACTTCTTTGCATTTGTGCCATTTGGGATCAACCTGATGACCTCCTACTATCTCCAGGCCATACTGAAATCCGGGCAGTCTCTGTGTATATCACTGCTCCGAAACATCATACTCAGCAGCGTGTGTATACTGTCGTTCCCAGTTTTGATCGGTGGCAACAGCTTGTGGTTTGCTGCACCTGTGACCGAGGCTGTGACGCTTACTGTCAGTCTGGTATTTCTGGCGTGGGGATCTAAAAGGCAGGGTGTCCATTAAATGTGTATGCAAATTAGGCGATACGAGGTATAATGGATGTGTTGACTTTAACAAATAGGGATTAGGGGGTATAAAATGAAAATGCACGAAATGGATTTGATTGAATTCCTTATTAAAGAAGGACACACTGATATTGCAGAAAGTATTAAAGACTACCGAAAAAATACTATTAAAATGTGTGTGAAGGATGTGGAAAATGTAATTGCAAAAGGCGCAAGTAAAATCGGTGGCTTTCCCGATCTTCCGCCCGAAATTCCATATCCCACAATGTCGGGGTATTCCTGCAAGCGCGGAGATGACACTGAGCGGTACGAAAAATCAGCAATGCAGCTTGTTGCTCAAATCAATCTTGCGGACATTGCTGACTTGGATATTGAAAACAAGCTTCCGCACACGGGTATTTTATATTTTTTCTGGAGCGGAGAAATCGACTCAATTCACCAGACCAACAAATGGGTTGAAAGCGTTGCTGACGACCCCGAAAATTCGGCTTATCACAAGGTGATCTGGTACAACGGCGACCTGTCAAATTTAAAGAGAACTGAGCCGCCTGTTCCATATTATTCAAAGTATTTTACAGAAACTTTTGAGGAAAAGGCTGTCGAGTTTGAACTCACCACAGATTATCAGCCACTGGGAGATGTGCTTGACTGTGACCTATTTGACCGTCTTGAAGAAGTTGCTCCAGATTATGATATCGAATATCTTTCGTATGACGGAAACAAATTATTCGGTTATCCTACGGGTGGTAATATTCCGGATGTAAACACAAAAACACATTTGCTGTTTCAATATGGTTACAACGTTGGTTGTCTATGGAATATCTTTTGGATCATTTCAGATGAAGATTTAAAGAACCGCAATTTCGACAAAGCGGTCTTTAGTTTCGATTTGGACTAATAACTATAATTCTAAGTAGGAGCAGAACACTCCTGCTCCTACTTGGTATAAATTCAGTGCTTTATACAGAATTCACAGCCACCGCTCTGTCCAATACAATCTATGCAATCAGAATCTGCCTCAAACACATCTTCTCCTGCAATCAGGTATGTTCCAACAAGACTCATCTTCGGTGACATACATTCTCCATTCCATGACACACCTGCCTGTGATGCATCCATGAGCCCAAGCAGCTCAGGTACAGCATACATGCCCATTCCATAATATCCCGGACCAAATGACGGACTGCAATACTTCTTCTCATATACACTGTTCTTTCTCTCAAGATATCCCTGTAGCCACCCTCTTATGACATCCATGCATGCCACCTGAAATGCCTCCATGTAATACTGTTCAAGAACCGATCCAGCACTCTCCAGGTCAACATCCGGCGCATGAAATGCATACAAGTAACCTTTTTCAACACCGGCTGTGTCAATCTGTTCAAGTACATTGCACTCTATCTTTTTATTCCCAAATTTCAGGTATCCCTTGTGGACACATTTCCCCGCAAATGGCTGCAGCAGAACAGACACTTCCATGGGATTCGAAACGGTTTCCGTACAGTCCAAAGCTGTTTCCTTGCTATTTGGTTTTTCTGACAAGGATCCAGTCATAATTCCATTTACTACGCGGTCAACCAGCAGTCTATGTTCCGCGCGCATATCCTCATCCATATCATTTATGTGAGTGATCTTAAAAAGTCTGTCCATCAACGGACTTTTCATTTTGCGCAGATCCACACGAATGATTTCGTCCTGTCTGCGCAGATGTGCAATAACTTTATCGTACATCTCCGGACTGTGGACCACCAGACACGAGCTGCAGTCCTTTATCCGCTGTCCCCGCCCTGTTATGATATATTCCGGGGATCCTAAACAGTTGTCATCGAGGTATAAAGGGCAATAACAGAACAGACAGTTAAAATCATCTTCATCCTGCACCTCATGACATGGGAAAAATTCACATTCTCTGTTCTGGAAAAACCTATAACTGTTACTTCTCATAAATTATTTGGCCCTGTTCTTTGATGCTCCCATGAACATGACAAATGGAACAATGATCCCAACTATCATCATGGCAACTCCAATAACCTTGCTGTCTCCTGCTACAAGTGATACTATTCCGCTCACAATTGCAAGTATGAGCAGGAATGCTGCCCACACAACTATCGCAGATGCCTTTGCCACCTTGTTGCTTCCAGCTATTCCAAATATTCCGCCTATGACCGCTGCAAGTGACGCGATTCCAACCACGACACCACACGCTATAGCCTTAGATGATGGATCATCCGTAAGCACAAGCTTTGCCACATCATAATATCCTGCATTTACAAGTCCCCATATGAGCATGATGACAGATGACACCGTAACCATACCCTTTCCTGGTAATTTCTCCATACACATACTCCTTCTACTTTCTGCTCCATACATAGCAAAACGCCTGGGTTCTGGCTGCGAATTTCTCAGTCTTTAGCAGCTCCCTCACTTCAGACTTGGTGTACCAGCCGGGGGTGATCTCCTCCAGAGTTGATGTGCTCGGCTTAAACTCGCCTCTCGCCTTGCCCACCACACACATATTTGTCTCGTTTGAAAATCCGACAGCGCTGTAGCTTGTACCTATTGTATCTGTGATCTCGTACAGCTCAAGTCCCGTCTCCTCCATGAGTTCACGCTTTGCGCTGACCTCTGGTGTCTCTCCCGGATCTATCAGTCCTGCAGGGAAATTGTATACCCACTCGCCAGGAGCCAGTCTGTATTCTCTGTCTATCAGGATCTTCTCATCATTCTCATCTGTGGCTATGATGACAACTGCATCCGCAGCCTTGCCGTGAAGTCCCTCAAAATCTGTTATATCGCCGTTTCTGCTTATCATCTCATAATTTTTCAGTATGCCATCTACGGTCTCATACTTCACATCATACCTTGTGATGAACCTGCCCTGTTCCTTCTTCTCAATTCCTACAAACTTCATATTTTTCTCCACTAATTCTGTTCACTAATTCGCAGATTTGATTTCTGTCAGAAACTATTATTTGCAAAGCTCTGCAACAACCTGATTGATGACCTTGCCGTCAGCCTTGCCCTTGAGCTCTGCCATGACTGTCTTCATGATCTGTCCCTTGTTCTTGGTTGCAATCACATCAGCAAACTTTGTGGTGAGTATCTCTCTGACCTCATCCTCTGACAAAAGCTTTGGCGCATACTCGTTGAACACATCATATCTTGCCTTGTACTGCTCAAGCAGATCTGTTCTGTCTGCAGGACATGTGTCGATCTGCTCCTTCACAGACTTGATCTCCTTGAGGATAACGCTGTCAACTATATCCTCCGGTATATTGTCTCTGCAGCCGTTGTCGATTCCAACCTTCTTAACTGCTGATACGAGAGATGATATACTGTCCTTTCTCTCCTTATCTCTTGCCTTCATTGCTGCTATCATGTCCTTCTGTAAAACTTCGAGTGTCATTTTTTATTCCTTCTTTCTTATAATTGTTACCTTAATTTTGACATCTTGTATTTATTATAATATTATTTGGCGGTTTATTATGTAGAAATTCAGCTTGCAGGATGATATAATCATACACACCTGTCTTACAAATTTCTACCAACTGCCAGTTTGATATATACATCTGTATATTATCAGACTTTAAGTATCTCACTGAGATTCTTCTGTATTCCGGCTGCGACCTCCGGCTTATTCATGGAGTACACATGTATATGCTTTACTCCATTTGCCATGAGATCAATGATCTGGTCTGTGGCATATGTGATTCCAGCCTGCCGCATAGCCGCCTCAGTATCGCCAAATGCATCCACTATACTCTTGAATCTCTCGGGCACATTACAGCCTGAAAGCTTCACCGCATTCCTGACCTGGACACGCTTTGTAATCGGCATGATTCCCGGTATGATCGGGATGTTTATTCCAGCCTCCCTGACTCTGTACATAAAATTAAAGAAAATATTGTTATCAAAAAACATCTGTGTAGTCAGGTAATCACATCCGGCATCGACCTTCTTCTTAAGCCCCGCTATGTCATCATGTTTATTTGCAGAATCCGGATGTACCTCAGGATAGCAGGCACCGCCCACACAGAAGTCACCCGACTCCTTGATGAGCTCCACCAGCTCGGATGCATGCGAAAACTCAGTAAACACCTGTCCATCATAGTTCTTCGGTATATCCCCGCGAAGGGCAAGTATATTCTCTATCCCTGCGCTCTTCATCTCCACAAGCGCATTCTTTATTCCGTCTCTGCTGGCACACACGCATGTGAGATGTGCTATAGTCGGAACATCGTACTTCTCCTGTATCTCCCGCGCAAGCTGTATGGTGTGACCCTTTGTACTTCCGCCAGCGCCGTAGGTTACACTCATATAGTCAGGCTTTAGCGCCGCTATGCCAAGTGCGGCAGCCTCAACATCCGCAAAGTCGGTGTCTTTCTTTGGTGGGAACACCTCAAATGAGAGTGTCGCCTTATCCTGTGTGATCAAATCTCTTATCTTCATGTACTACCTCTGTATATTTGTCTATTCTTGTTTCAATCTGGACTCATTTATATCCAGACTCATTTGTATCCGGTCCCGATAAATAATTTTGCTTTTTTTGCTTACAGCTCTTCAAGCAGCGCCGGTATCTCCATAAGTGTTTTCACCTCATAGTCCGGATGTATATCCGCCGCCTGCTGCCCATCCGGGTTGAACCATATCGTCCTTATCCCAGCATTTATTCCGCCCTGTATATCTGACGTCAGACTGTCTCCTATGATCACAGTCTCATCTGCCTCTATCTCTGGTCTCCTGCCAAAGCAATAGTCAAAGAATTCTCTGGACGGTTTCTCTGCTCCGGCATCCTCAGATATGAATATATCCTCAAAATACTTGCCTATACCGCTGTCCGCAAGTCGTCCGCTCTGTACATTTGAGCCGCCATTTGACACAATGTACATTCTGTAGCTTCCGTGCAAGGTTTCAAGCAGCTTTATCGTATCAGGGAATACAAATCCCTTCTGGCTGAGCTGATCCTCATAGTAGGCTGTCGCCTCTGCAGCAGAGTAGTCAACTCCCAGCTCTGCAAATAGTATCTCGTATCTGCTTTCCTTCACCTGCTGCCTTGTGAGCAGCCCCTGTTCAAGCAGCTTCCATCTCGATTTGTTGATCTCGCTGTATCTGGATATGACCTTTTCTGTAGGCTCCACCCCTATATGCCTGAGCATATTGGAGAGCGCTCTGCTCTCGCTGCGCTTGAAGTCCAGCAGTGTCTCATCCAGATCAAACAATATGTTCTGTACCATATAACTTCCTTATATCTTTCTTATATCTTTCTTTTCAAATTCATATGCTGACTTATCAGTGTTTGTCGTTATGATTCTGCATTTTATACATTACTCTTATGCGCAGCTGCCGGATTTTTCCAGCACACACATTCTTAAATATTATATTCCACTCACCTGATAATAGCAATAGAGCCGGTTACAAATCTTCTGCTGTGACCGCCCTCTCTTCGGCAATCCTACACAATCCGCAACCGGCTCTGTTCCGTCTATTTTATTAAGTTTAGTTGTATTTTCATTTACTTCATGCCCTTGCTGAGTCCGCTCATTGCATACTCTGACAACTGCTTTCTGTAGAGAAGTGAACTGATCAAATACTCTATAACACCACCCAAAAGGATGGCCGCATATCCAAGGACAGCAAGTTTTACAAGCCCATGGCTTATAACCTCTGATATATGATGGTGACACAGCCAGGAACTGACTATTGACATGCAGGTTATTATCACCAACATAAACACGATAAAGCTTGCCACAAAATATTTGTAACATACACCACAGAATATCATAGCTCCGAACAATATACATATGATCATAAACAATGTATCCTGATAGTTTTCTGTATTCTCCGGGTACATTCTGATAAGTATGTATTTCTCCGCAACAAGTATCGTGAGCAGTACAAGATACACAACTGTGCTGACGATCACGGGCATTCCCACCTCCAGCTTTCTCTTCATCGCGCTTGACTGCACATAATCCGATGCATTCATGTATATTATCATCTGATAGGCAAACATTCCAGTCAGCATAAAATAGAAACCGCCCAGAATATTCGTTCCGTGTGATGATATTTCAATCAATAAACCTATTGCAGTGAATAACCCCAACATCATCACATTTGTCTTTAACTTATATCCATACCTAAGAAGTTTAAAACCAAGTATCAAATCTTTCATCCCTTAATCCTCCTTGTCTAATATATATCATTTCTCCCGCCGGCAGGCGGGGCGGATAGTCTAAGCCGTTTCCGGCCTTGAACAACGATCTATTAATCCATATCCAGATAAGACGCCTCAACCTTGCGGTACATATGTCTGCGCGTCACATATATTCCAACCGGCAGCAATACCGCCAGTGCTGCAACTATGAGCCATGTAAACTTCTGCAATCCCGAAGATATCGTTATATATATAACCGCAGCTCCCGATGCTCCTGATGACAGCATGGCCAGCAGACTCATGACCTGAACATTCTGGACATATCTGGTAATGTTCAGCGCCCACACGGAAATATCTGCTGTGAGCAGTATCGACAGGCAAAGCAGCCTTACCGGGTTACCCACCATAATTCCATATGGCACGGCCACTATCATCATGCATATCGCGATCCTCACCGGTCGGACAAGCAGATCCGCCGTAAGCGCATTCCGTAACATGGCTTTCCCCTTTGTTGACGTCTTCAGATAATCCATTCCAAGGCAGCCCTTCGCACATATTGCACCGAATCCCCAATAATCAGCCATAACCTCGATCGCAGTCATGAGCGCCGCTCCCACACCGAGCATGACCGCTGTTACATAATATTTTCTCACTCCTATATCGATCAATACCAGTATCACCCCCAGTATGATCGGTATCAACACATTACACACTAGCCGGTATTTTCCATTCGTAATGGCTCTGTAATCCTTTATCATCCTCATAATTACGCTCCTATAAATACGTGAAACACTCTAAGCTGTTTTTACTTTAATACCATTTTTGTATTATTCTTCATGACCGCCACACTTATCTGAAACAGCGATGGTATCTCCTTGCTCACATTCATGCCTGCAAGCTTGTCCAGATTCTCTGCAAGACAGATTCCCTCAAAACCATATGGATTCTTAGTCATGGTATAAAGGATCCTTGATGCCGCCTCCGCATCCTGGGCATCTCCCTTTATCAGTATGTATTTCTCCTTCAGGTCCTCCACAAATCCGCACTCGACCACATTTCCATGTTCCATGATGATCGCATAATCAGTGATGCTCTCCATATCGGATATATTGTGTGTTGAGAACAATACACTCTTCTCCCCCGCTCCGTCGCTTATATAATCGCCGATCATCTGGCACAGCTTGTCTCGCATAAGCGGATCAAGAGGCGATGCCGGCTCATCGAGCAGCAGCAGGTCTGTATCCCTCGCCATGACTCCTGCAAGCATCAGCTTAGTTCTGGTTCCATCAGAGAGTGCTGAACACTTTTTCTTCAGAGCAACACCGTCAGGGGAATCAAGTTCACGGCAATATCTTTCGAACTCGTCCCTGTCAAAATTGTCAAAGAGCAGACTGCTTATCTCCTCCACATCAGATACAGTCCACTGTGGAAGGTAATATCTGCCTGTTCCCGTATAGCCTATCCTGTTCTTTACATCCGCCCTTCTCTCCTTCTCCTCCGATGAATACTTGTCAAAGAAAGTCAGCTCACCTTTGTAATCAAGTCTTATTCCTGAAAGCATATTGAGAAGTGTCGTCTTTCCCGCTCCATTTTCACCGATGAGTGCTGTCGCAAATCCCTTCGGCACCCTCAAATCAGGTATATCCAGTGTAAATGTCTTAAACTTTTTGGAAATATTCTCCCCTTTTACAGCGCAGTCATAATTCATCATCCAATCCTCCATTAAACCTTAAACTCTCTTCATGTCTTTCTTTTTCCCTGTTATCTGTCTGCTTTGTTCTCTGTCTGTTTTGTTCCCTGCCTGTCAGATCGTCAATCCTGTACCATAAGCAAGGCATCAAGCATATTCTTTAGTTCATCGTCCGACACCCCCGCAATACGTGCCGCAGCTATGGCCTCCGTCAAAGATGCCTCTACCTTTCGAAGATGCTGCTCTATCAGCATCTCACTGTCCTGTGCATTCACATAAAAGCCCTTGCCCTGTTCAGCCGTGACCAGCCCTTCCTGCTCTAACAGCTCATATGCTTTCATGGTTGTGATAACACTTATCTTCAGATCCCGCGCCAGTCCTCTGATGGACGGCAGATACTCACCCTGGGCATACTTGCCGGCCAATATATCCGACTTGAAACTGTCCGCTATCTGCTGATATATAGGCACTCCTGAATTCTGAGAAAGCCTCATATACATACCTCCCTCAACTGTTTATATGTTATATATACACTATGTACAGGTGCATGTCAACTGTTATTTTGTTTTGCGGCATAGAACTATATATTTTCTTATTATCCCCACAAAAAAATCCTCAGCCACGATACCGAACCGCAAAACGAAGATACTCAGTATATCCACTTTCACAAAAATCCCCGCCGGCACCGATCTGTTCAGTACCGACGGGGATCTATCCGTCATATTATTCTATTTTTCAAGCGGACATGTTATCTGGAACATCTCCTCACATACCTTGTGGACAAGCCTGGCGGTCTCCGTGTCTGCCAGCTTGTAATATACCTCCTTGCCCTCTCTGCGGCTTATGATAAGGCCGCTGCTCTTGAGCTGTTTCAGATGATGTGACACAGCCGGATCACTCATCTCCATGGCAGCGGCTATGTTGCTCACACATTCCTCCAGATGGCACAGCATCCAGAGTATCCTGAGTCTGCTGCCGTCGCTGAGCTGCTTGAATATATCTGCCATACCACTGCAGTCATCTGCAGACGGCATGCAATTTATGACTTTATCCTCATTGTCGCAGTGACAATGAGGCAGATGTATTTCTCCCATGTATATTCCTCATCTTTCATATATATGGGAATTGATACTGCATCCATGCAATGATCGTATATAGATAGTTTCAATTCCCGATCTTCATTATTCTTTGAAGCTGAGTGCTCTTGTTGCGTTTAACACCGCAAGGATCATAACTCCAACATCAGCAAATATCGCCCACCACATGTTGACAAATCCAACCGCTCCAAGTGCAAGGCACGCAAACTTGATCACAAGTGCAAACACGATATTCTGATGAACTATCCTGAGTGTCTTCTTGGATATCTTCATGGCGGTCGCTATCTTTGCCGGATCGTCATCCATGAGGACTATATCAGCAGCCTCTATAGCTGCATCCGAGCCGAGTGCTCCCATGGCGATTCCTATATCTGCTCTTGAAAGCACAGGGGCGTCATTTATTCCATCACCCACAAATGCAAGCTTTTCTTTTTCGCCCTTGGCTGCTATGAGCTTCTCGACCTCGTCAACCTTGTCACCTGGAAGAAGTTCACTTCTGACCTCATCCACGCCAAGTTCTCTTCCCACTGCGTCAGCAACCTTCCTGGCATCTCCGGTAAGCATGACAACCTTCTCCACGCCTGCTGCCTTGAGGCCACTTATAGCCTCCTTTGCATTTGGCTTTACAACATCAGATATCAGAATGTAGCCGGCATATTTTCCATCTACTGCCACGTGTATCTCTGTTCCAACTGACGCAGGAACCGCTGCCTCTATGTTCATCTTCTTCATGAGTTTGACATTTCCCGCTGCAACCTCATGTCCATCCACAACTGCTGACACACCGTGTCCGCTGATCTCCCTGGCATCCGTTACTCTGTTGTTGTCGATTTCCCTGCCGTATGCCTCTTTCAGGCTCTTGCTGATAGGATGGTTGGAATAGCTCTCGACAAATGCTGCCTTCTCAAGCAGATCAGCCTCAGTCATACCAGAAACCGGATGTATCTCTGTAACCTGGAACACACCCTTTGTCAGTGTTCCTGTCTTGTCACACACAACGTATTTCGTATATGAAAGCGCCTCAAGGTAGTTAGAACCTTTGACCAAAATACCCTTTGCCGATGCTCCTCCGATCCCTCCGAAGAAACTCAGCGGAATGGATATTACCAGTGCACATGGGCAGCTGATAACAAGTGTTGTAAGGGCTCTGATGATCCACTTGGACCATGCAGCAGGGTTACCCATGATCATGTTTACCAACGGCGGAAGAACTGC
>OGNC01000953.1_pt1 | contig 15270 bp, 17 predicted proteins | sample 1573311 | NCBI WGS metagenome assembly OGNC01 (sample SAMEA2581889, study PRJEB24529) | metagenome | biome: Human gut stool | place: China | collected 2011
CCCGGTATGCGGCGGCATACTGCTTTTGCAGCTTCTTTTTCTGCCACATCCGGGAAATGAGGTTGCTGGCCGCAAGCTGCGGATTCTCCCGCAGTGCCTTTTGATACAGCGCATCCGCATTGGCCTGGACCGCCGCCTGCTCTGCGCTGGATACCTCCCGCCAGGGTTTCAGCTTGCGGTCTGTCTGCCAGTTTTGGAGTTTGCGGTTTCCGTAGCGGACAGCCTTTTCCATGCCGCGCTCCGTCAGGTGCCCCGCCTCCACGCCAACATTTTCCTGCTCCACCTCATGCACCTTCGCATGGGCGGCGTGGCCGATCTCCTGTAACGGCCGCGCCAGCGGATTCACCGGCTGATGGAAAGAGGGCTGTTTTTCGGGAACAGCGGCCCGTGCCGTGTCCAGCTTATCCGCCGCCTTGTCGGACTTGCGGATCGCCTTTTGCAGCTCCGGCGCGGCACGTTCCTCCTCGGTGAATTGCAAACGGGAGGATGGACGGCTATTTGCCGCCGTACCCTCCCGGTAGGCTTTGCGGCGGTTCCGCCGCTTTTTCTTCTGAGACTTCCGGACACGCCGGTCGTCCAGATGGTGGAGGGCAGTCCTCGCCAGCGCCGTGGAATCGCCGGAGGGGGAATAGTCCTGCTCCGGCGCACGGTCGGATACCCGGCTTGCCTTGCCTGTGACCATGTTGACGGAGATGGCCCCGTCACGGGTCATCTTCTGCGTTTCCTTTTCAGCGGCTTTCCACTCCTTCATGCTTCACCACCTGCCTTTCCGTAGGGGCAAATGCTGGCGCACTCGCCCGTCTCGATCATGGAGATATATTTGAAAATGGGATATGCCTGAGGCGGGCAGACCGCGTTGCCCAGGGTTTTCAGCCGGAGGGCGCGGTCTGCGGTGTTTTCGGTGATACGGGGGACTCCTTCCGGCTCTGCGGCCCAGAGGATACGTCCGTTCATTTCCGGGGGAAGCCCATGAGCCATTCCACCCAATCCGGGTTCAGCGCCGCCGTCTCGGATAGCGGCCGCTCCTGCCGGATCACCTGGGATGACAGGTTGGCAGACGGAGCGCTGTTGCGAAACGCCGCCGGTTTCAGCGTGGAGCGGTAGCCCTCCGATGCTGCCGGGGTCAGATAGAATACCGCCGCCGACAGGCTGAGGCTCCAGATCGCGCCGCTCTTGTTCACCTTGCGGAATATTCCGTTGTCGGAGAGGTACACATCCAGGTTGGCCGCGTCCCTGCAGGTGTTCTTGTCGGAGGCAAGGGGCGTGGGAAACATCAGCCGCGACGATAAAAGTTCGCTGGCGCTCATGCCATGCGCCGACGCCGCAAGCCGGAAATACGAATGGGAGAACAGCGTATCCCGCTTTTGCCAGGTCAAAGATCGTTTTGTCGAGCCCCATATTGATGAAGCCAGCAACATTTTCCCCAAGCACCCAACGGGGCCGCAGCTCGGTAATAACGCGGCACATTTCCGGCCACAGGTAGCGTTCATCCGCAAAGCCCCTTCGCTGCCCCGCGGCGGAGAAGGGCTGGCAGGGAAATCCGCCTGAGAGGACGGTAACGGTTTCAAGTCCTGTTTTTTCAAAAAACGCCTCCTTTGTAAAAGTCGTGACATCCCGGAATCTCGGCACATCCGGCCAGTGCTTTTCCAGAACGGAATAGGGATAGTCTGCCCACTCGCATTGACAGACGGTGCGGAAGCCCGCCGCCTCCGCCGCCAGATCAAGCCCGCCAATGCCGGAAAACAGGCTCACATGGGTCAGTTGGTTTGCTATTTTGTATTCACCTCCTGATTTTTGGCATAAGAAAACCCCTACTTCATCTTTGAAGCAGGGGTTCTCTTATAAAGTATGGAGTTATGTTATCTCATAGAGGACTGACAACTCTCTCCCCTTTAAGGAAAGTAATAGAAAAATAATACTTTTCCAACGGAACAAATATGCCATTTTCCTCGGCAAACTTTTTTAGATATCGGTTACAGGTCGTTTCCCAAGCATATACTTCTATATTCCAACCTAATCTATGAATACGCTGCAAATCAGCCAAAAAACCTTTGCCAAGAGCGCCGCCTGATCCATCTCCGGTCAATAACGCCATTGTATTGGGCTTGTTGTCCAGTGCGACACGGAACATATTTGTTTGTAGTGACATATCCACGCTATCTTGCTCTTTACCGGCCGCTGTTTTATCCAAGAGGGTCATATCAATTCCGAGGTTTTGCAAATACACCCATAATTCATCCGAAGGAGGTGGTACACTTCCTGCTGCGTATGCCCCATCAATAACTCGACCATTGCGAACCAATTCAAACAAATTTTTAAAATATGTTCGATAGATTTCTCGTGGTTTTCCCGGCTCAAAAATTGGATATACGGATTCTAGCCCAGAATAGTGAATGTTTGAGTTGTCCCAAAAAATAAACATCTAGTTGTTCCTCCCTTCTATTAGTGATTATATATTATATTTACAATATTTTCAACAAATTATTTTGCGCGTTTATTAGTATTAGACAACTCTTTTGCGCTTTTGCGTCGCAGGGCACCTTTTGATTAATAACAAGTGGCTTATCCAGCTATATGCTTCGTTGAACTCTCTCCCTGAATCGGTAAACACACGTGGACCAGCTCAGTCATAGTCGTCCTCGCTGCCGTCCGGATCATAGGGCGTCAGGTGCGTCCTGCGAATGGCGCTTTCCAGCATATCGAAGCCCATGATGCCTGTGCTGTCCGTGATGCCCCACCTGCGGTACATCCTGCGGATCGCCGGATGCTCGCCCGAAAGATTCTTTTGCAGCCGCGCAAGCTGCCGCTCCGTTTTTACATCCAGAACGCGATTGTGGAGGAAGCCATACTGCGCCAGCAGCTCAAAGAGATCGCCCACCAGCATACGGAAGGCGCTGCCGGAAATGATGTAGGCGGGATCGTGAGCGGCGGCACGCTGCTTTTCCCTAATTTTTGCGTCATGCTCTTTCAGTACGGCGGTCAGCGGCGTAAGCTCAGCCGCCTTCAGTTCGGCAAGATCATCCCGGTCCCCGAACACCAGGTAGCGTCCGGGAATGAGCCAGTCGTCAAACTTTTTCTCCGCGATCTCGCCGTAGTGCTTTGACGTCTCGACCAGATTTGCCATGTCCTCCTCGTCCTTCACCTTCCCGGCGAGGAATGCGAGCTGATGCAGCAGACCGTAAAGATGCACCTCGTCACGGATATGCTTTTCGTAGGTTTTGCTGTCGATCACATATTTCATATCTTGTCCCATCCTTTCCTTATCTGCTTTCCCCGTCGTGGGCGACCTCGCTGGGCTTGGTCGTGAGAAGTTTATACAGCTCTGTATCCTTTGGGAACTCGTCCCGGAACGGAAGGATCACATTCTGGAAGAACAGAAGACCGCTGCCGGGGTCCGCGTTGGTCACATAGGCAAGCTGCTCGGCAGAGATGTTCAGCCGCTCCGTCATCAGCTTGCGGTCGCCAGCAGACAGGTTCAGCAGGTAGATGAAATCGCTGTTTTCCAGAATGTTTTCGATCTCCGGCGAGGAAAGCAGGTCTTTGGGGTTCTGTGTCGCCCCGGTCGGGACGCCGCCCCACTTTCTAAAACGCTTCCAAATCTCGGCGCTGTACGCTGCCGTCTGTTCCTCCTTCAAGAGCAGGTGAAATTCGTCCACGAAGTACCAGGTGGACCGCCCGATAGCCCGGTTGATGGTGACCGTGTTCCACACCGCGTCCTGGACAATGAGCATCCCCGGCTTTTTCAGATTCTTGCCGAGGCCCTTGATATCGAAGCAGACAAGGCGGTTGCGGATATCCACGGTGGTACGGTGGTTGAAGAAGTTGAGCGAGCCGTTTACATACAGGTCGAGCGCCTGAGCCACGCGCTCCGCCTCCGGGATGCCCTGCGCCATGAGCGCGTCCAGCAGATCGCCCAGCACGGGCATATTCTCCGGCCGCGGGTCCGCGAAGTACGGCTGATAGATCATCTGCACGGCCCGGTCAATGACGGTTTTCTCGATGGCCTCCAGCCCCGTCTTGCTGCCCATGATAAGCTCACAGAAGGACAGCACGAAATCACTTTTCAGCGCCAGCGGGTTTTCTTCCTCACTGTAATTGAGGTTGATATCCAGCGGATTTACATAGTCGCGGCTGTTGGGAGAGAGCCGGATCACCTGGCCGCCCAGCCGGTTCACCAGCGGAGAATATTCATCCTCCGGGTCACAGATGATGACATTATCCTTTGTGGTCAGCATGACATAGGTGATCTCCCGTTTGCAGCTCATGGACTTGCCGCTGCCCGGCGTGCCGAACACAAGGCCGTTGGGACAACGGGACTGCTTGCGATCCAGCAGGATCATGTTGTTGGAAAGAGCGTTGAGGCCGTAATACATGGCGCCCCCGCCCATGAAAAGCTCCTGGGTGACGAAGGGGATAAATACCGCCAGCGCCGATGTGGTGAGGCTCCGTTCGATCTTGATACGGTTGAGGCCCAGCGGCAGCGAGGACATCAGCCCGTCCTCCTGCTGGAAGTCCAGCCGGGTCAGGATGCAGTTGTGCGTCTGGGCGACGCTGGCCGACTGGGAAACGGCGATCTCCAGCTTTTGTTTCGTGGGTGCCAGATGCAGCATGAGGAAGGTCATATTGAACATTCTCTCGTTGCGACTCTGTAAATCCTGCAGGAGATTTTTCGCCGCGCCGCCGTAGGTGGAGAGGTCGGAGGGGAGAATATCCAGATCGTAGCCGCTGCGTGCAGCCTTCTTCTGTTCCTGAATCTTCATGGCGTCCAGATCGGTGATCTTGCGCTTGACCATCTTGATTGCCTCGTTCTGGTTGATGCCGCGGATGTGCATGGTGACGAGAAGGTTCCCCTCCACATCCATGAAATCCGTGAGGATACGGTCCTGAATCTCCGGGGCCAATATCTGCAAGAAGGACACCGCACCGTACATTTCTCCTATGCGGAAACGCCGCGTCTCGCCAAACTCGAAGGAAGAAGGCGCAATAAAGTCCTTGACGGACAGACCGCTTGCCGGGAGCCAGTCCCATTCAAAGGCGAATTGTCCGCCCTCCGGATGGAGAAGACCATGCAGCAGCGCCAGCCGCTCTTTGCCGTCCAGCGCCCTTGCGCCCGCGCCCATGACCTTGAAGCGGTTCAGGGTGTCTGCCTCGATCCGGGAAAACCTTGCCCGCGCCGCCGGAAGATTTTCCGCCTCGATGGTCAGCGTGACATATTTGCGCTTTACAAAGCCGTTGTTGCCGCGCTCATACTGTATTTGCAGAATGCCGGACGCCTCCACGCGCATATCATCCAGCGCGTCGCCCTGGGCGTCCATGCCGAACAGGTTTCCGTTCTTGTCCTCATGGCGGCTGCTCAGGGTCATTTGCACGCCGATGGAGGGATCATAGCCGTTATAGAAATCGCAGAGGCGTTCAAAGATATCCCGCTGGTCGTCCGGCCCCGCCAGACGGTAGTTGACGTCCTCATAGGCTATGGTCTTGGAGAAAAGCCGGTCGTCCAGCCTGCACAGGCCGTCCGGGTACAGGTTCCGAAACGGGATGCTGTCCTGCACGGTATGGGGCTTGCCGTTGCCCTTCGCCTGCCGGATGATGGCTTCAATCTGTTTTCGCTCCGCCCGCGTGAGCTTACGCTTTGCGGCGGGCTGCGCGTTTTCCGGTTTTGCCGTTCTTTTCAGCAATCGCCCGTACCTCCTTTTCCAGTTTTGCCTGCCGCACCAGGGCGGAATAGGCGTTGTTGGTCTGATAGATGCGCCGCTTCGGACGGATGAACTTGCATTGGATCAGGTGACCCAGGATCACTTCCAGCGTTTGCCCGTTCTTCTCATAGAGGGCAAACAGGAAGAATGGGAGCATGACAAGGATCATGCACAGCGCCGCCGAGGTCGTACCCATGCTGCTCTTGCTCAAAAAGAAAAGCGGCACTCCAACAAGCGCCGCTGATCCGAAACACACAAGCTGCCGCTTCGTCAGGCCAAACAGCATCTTGCTTTTGATTTTTGTCAGGTCCTTCGGGACCGTTACATATGCCAAAATTGATACCTCCTTTAATGCGCTCCGAACAGGCTTTTTGCAAGGCTGCCGGTTTTGAACAGCGTGTAGCACAGCAGTACCGTGTAGCCCATGCACTCCCAGATCGCCACGGTGATATCATCCCCCACGGCGATATTCTGTACCAGCACCGCATAGATGCCGACGCAGACCATAATAAGAAATGCCTGAAAGCCCAGCGCCAGCAGGAACTTCAAGTAGTTCTGCCCCGTATGACCCCATTCCCGGTTGACCATCGTGGCAAACGGGATCGGCCCCACGGACACGGTCAAATACACCTCGATCATTCTTCCGTAGATCACAAGGAAGATGGCAATGGTGAGGATATGGGAGCAGAGGCCCACAAAGACGCTTTGAAACCACAGGCCCAGCAGAGAACCGATGCTCCAGTCTGCCAGCGTCGTTTCCAGATCACCCACGACGCCTGAAATGTCGATCCCCGCGTCGGAGATGATGACGCCTGCGCTCTGATCGACCACGCTCTGCGCCACATCGAACACCGCCATGACGATATTCCAGGTGTTCGTGACGATCAGCACCGCGCAGAAGGTCTTGAATATCCACTTCCAGAAAAGCCAGGTGTCAAAATCATGGAGATTATTTTTCTCGACGATCAACTGGATCAGCTCATAGCACATGACGAAGGTGAGGATGATGCCTGCGATGGGAACAATGACCGTTTCGGACAGGCTGCGGATCATGTTGAAGATGCCGCCGTTCCAGCCGGAGGGCGTCATGCCGACCTCGCCTGCGATCTCGGCCACCTTCGTATTCACGGTATCAAAGGTCCCGGAAAGGTTTGAGATGATGCCGTCGATCAGCAGCTCCTTGAACCACTCCTGGATCATTTCAATTATCACGGGTGGTCACACCTCCTTTCGGGGGCTCCCGCCGTGAAACGGGAGCCTCCGGGTGGGATGGTCCTGCCGCCGCTCAGCCAAGCAGGCCGGACAGCAGGGGGATCAGGGTCACGCCGATCAGGGCGACGCCGCCGCCCGCGACAAGCTGCTTGACGCCCTGCGATTTTGCTTATGTGCGATAAAGAAGTAATAGAAGTGTAAAAAATTTTGCCGTTCCTATCAGACACTTGCGCAGGGTGTCGGATAGGTCGGGCTTATTCTTCGGGCAAGTCAATCTTGCCGACAAAGCTGTAATAAATATCAATGCGCTGGCGGCGTACTTCGTTCTCGTCATATTCACATTCATAGACAACGATTTTCTCCACCATTTCACGCAAGAGGGTGTGGGTCAGTTCCTCGATAGAAAGGTACTTGCGGACAACGTTCATAAACTTTTCAGCGTTTACCGTGGCTTCCTGTGCCTTGTCCAGTTCGCCCTGCAATGCGGCGGCTTTCTCTTTCAGTTCCCGCTGCTCGGCTTCGTAGTCTGCGGACATTTCCATGAAACGCTCATCACTGATTTTCCCGTTTACATTGTCCTCATACAGACGCTTGATGTAGCGGGAAAGTTCTGCAATCCGGCGCTGCACCTGTTCAAGCTGCTTCGTGGCTGCCGCCTGTTTCCTCTTGCCGCCCATTTCATTCTGCTGGATAAGCAGCTTCACGAACCGGGCTTCATGCTTCTGTGCATAGGCGGTCACTTTCCGCAGATTGTCCAGCACACCCGCCGTCAAAAGGTCGGTGCGGATGAAGTGCGCCGTACAGTCGGCGGTGCGCTTCTTATAGCTGCCGCAGATGTAGCAATCCTGCTTTCTCTTGTCGGTCTGATACCGCTGCTGGTACATCACATGACCGCAATCGGCGCAGAACAGCAAGCCGGAGAACAAGCCCACATCATCGTAGCGGTTGGGGCGTTTGCGCTGCTTGCGTAACTCCTGCACCCGTTCCCACGTCTGCAAGTCGATGATTGGCTCATGGTGGTTCTCGAAAATCGCCTGTTTCTCAATGGGATTGTCTACGCTGTGCTTCATCTTGTAGGATGGTTTTTCCGTCTTGAAATTCACAAGACAGCCTGTGTACTCCCGGTTTTCCAGAAGATGAACAACAGTATTGGTCGCCCACTTACATTCATAGCCGGGGTGGTAGCGGCGTGTGCTGCCTGTGCGCTGGTATTCCAGCGTCCCCGGCGTGGGGATTTGCTGCTCGGTCAGCATACGGGCTATCTTGGTAGGCCCGTTTCCGGCAAGGCAGAGCTGATAAATCTGCTTGACTACCGAGGCGGCTTCCTCGTCAATGATGAAATTCTCGTCATCGTCCATGAGGTAGCCGTACACGGGCTTGCTGGTAACAGGCTTTCCGCTTAGACCTTTTGCTTTCTTAACTGCCTTGATTTTCTTGCTCGTATCTCTCACCATCCATTCGTTGAAAAGATTACGCAGCGGGGTAAAATCGTTGTCGCCCATTGCGCTGTCCACTCCGTCATTGATAGCGATAAAGCGGACGCCTTTCTGTGGGAAAAGCATTTCTGTGTACATTCCCACTTGGAGATAATTTCGCCCTAAACGTGACATATCCTTGACTATGACTGTGCCGACTTTTCCGGCTTCAATGTCTGCAAGCATGGCTTGAAATCCGGGTCTTTGGAAGTTCGCACCACTATAACCGTCATCCGTGTACCAGCAGAGGTTGGTAAAGCCGTTCTGCTTGGCGTAGGTTTCCAAAATGCGCTTTTGGTTGGATATAGAGTTGCTTTCTCCTTGCAGTTCATCTTCATGGGATAATCTCGGATAAAGGGCGGTAATAAGGTTTTGGGTTGTCTGTCTTAACATGGTTTCCTCCGTTTCCGACAGCCAGCCCCACTATTCCGTACTTTGATTGTACCATACAGCGGGGCGGCGTGTATAGCGGCAAAATGTGAAAAATGCTTCTTTACAGCCCGTCATATTGCCGATTTTTGCGTAGCGGTTTCCGCTTCCAGCACCTTAGCCATTTTGTCGGCTGCGGTTTCCGTGGCACTCTGCTTGAAAAAGCCGGACACCACAAGGACGGAGTTCCCTATGCGGATTTCCGTCACGCAGTCGGCGGGTGCGGTGCTTTTCATGTCGTGTCTGATATGCTCTTTTTTCTCGGTCATAGGCGAACTCCTTTCAATCGTTCATCAGTTGCTTTAAGCGGTTTAGCTTGTTTTGTGCGCTTTCCCTGCGGAAGTTCTCGCCGGAGAAGCAGACCGGGGCGCACATTTCAAGCAGTCGGTCATAAATCCGGGCGTGGGGCGTGTCCTGCGGGTTCTGTAACTCGGTAAGCGTGAGGTTGGTCGTGACGATCAGCGGCTTGCCGCTTCGGTAACGACTGTCAATCACATTGTAGACTTGCTCCAATCCGTACTCTGTGCCACGCTCCATTCCAAAATCATCAAGGATAAGCAGCGGATAGCGGCAGAGGTTGGAAATATATTCGTTCCTGCCCTCAAAGGTGGCGGCAAGGTCACCCAGGATAATGGCAAAGTTCGTCATTTTTACGGAGATTTCTTTCTCCATGAGGGCGTTTGCAATGCACCCAGCAAGGTAGCTTTTGCCTGTGCCGACGCTGCCCCAGAGCAGATAACCGATGTTCCCGGCTTTCATGTCCTCCCAATGCTCCACATAGAAATGGGCGGTTTTCATCTGCGGGTTTCTGCCGTTATCGTTGGCAAAAGTCCATTCCCGCATAGCCGGGTCGGTAAATCCCCGGCGTTTCAGTTCTTCTACCTTGTCCCGGTGCTTTCTCTGCTGTTCGGCGGCTTCACGCTCCATGCGCTGCGCCCGCTGGCAGTCACACTCTGACGGGTGGCGGTCACGCCCAAACAGGGCGATTTTATCAGCCGGAAAATAGACTTCTTTCGGTGTCCGGCACTTGCCACAGTAGAGCAGACCGTCCTCACCTGTGTAGTCCTCCGGCTCGGCGGTGGCTGCTGGTATCTGTAAATTCATATCTTCAAAAGCTGGCTTCATAGACTTTCTCCCTCCTTGTAGGTGTAATCGGGTATGCCCTTTTTCGGGGCAGCTTTAGCGGTATCGTCAGCCGCCCATCTGCGGATAGTGGCGGCATGGTTCTTGTATTTCTTCCCGGTAGAAGCGATATAGCCGGATAGCCGGTCAATGTAATACTCCCACTTGTCGGGCAGTTCTGCTTGCAGTTCGGAAAGTTCCATCTCTGTCAAAATCACATTTTTGTATCTGCCGTAAGCGGCGGGGGTGGCTCGTCCCGGTTTTAACTCTCTCTCTTTTTCTATCTCTATATCTATCTCTTTCTTTATCTCTATCTCTGGTGGACAAATGTCCGCTTTTGCTTCGGACACTTGTCCACTAAGCCGTTTTTGCTCTGAAATCTTCATTCTTGCCCTGCGCTTGCGCTCCCCCTCGGTAGAGGATTGACCGATGAAAAGCTCGATATTGCTCATATACAAAGCCCCGTTGTCCAGCGGTTCGACAAGCCCCAGCTTCATAAAGATTTGCAAAGCCCGTTCAACTGTGCCGACCTGCTGGCGGGTAATGGTGGCTATCATTTGGGCGGTGTAGGGGATATTCTCGTCAAGCTGCAAAGTCCCGCCGTATTTCAGCGATTTTAAGTACAGCTTCAAGAGGATATTGGAATACAGCATACCGTCCTGCATACTTTCCAGCAGCACGATAGCGTCATCGTCAAAATAGCTCTCTTTCAGTTTGAGGTAATAATATTTGCGGTTATCTGACATAATTTTGGTTCTCCTTATCTGCGGGGCGGGCTTTCCATCTCTTTGAGTAATACCGGGGGCAGAGTACCACGATAGCCCTAAAACTCTGCTTGCAGTCATGGGTACAGCCCCGGCAAAGGGCATTGAAAGTAATGCGGTTTCGCTCATTGAGGAAGAACGCCCATTCCAGCCGCCGCTTCTTGCTCATTCTCGGCATGAAAAAACGCTCCTTTCTTCGGTTTGGTCGGGTGTAACGGGACAGGGGCAAAATCTGTATGTTCCCGGTATCATTTTCGGGGAAAATCTGCCCTGTAAGCCCCGTTGGAAAGGTTAGGGGTATTGCGGATAGGGTATGGCATACCCTCTGCCTTTTGTATGGTTTCGGTATCATTTCGGGGCGGTTTTTAACGGTCACGTCCCGGCTTTTTATCCGGGTACAGACTTCCACAGCATACGGCGGCATGGCTACGGATTTTGGCTTCTCCCCGCTGTTCGCTTGCCTTTGCGTTCTTGTAGCCCTCGTCAGAGAGGAAAATCCCCCTTGTACCCAACGGGGCTGTCATTGCTCAAAATATCAACCACAATCATGTGCCGGTTCTGTGGCAGATAGCGTTCAAAACCCGTAAGGTCATGCCCCTGCATAATCGGCTCTTTCGCCTGTGCCTTTGCTTCGGCAAGCCGCCGGATAGAGTTGTCCCGTTCTTTAAGGAAACGGGCTTTGATATCAGCGATAAAGCAGCTGCACTCCGGCTCCGGGATTTTCTCCAGCTTGTCAATGGTGTTTTTCACGATTGCCTTTGTGAGAGGGTCTTTGAGTACGGGGACAATCTCTGCAAGCCCCGCAACGGTAGCCGCCCGGTCAGTAGCGGCGTACTGGTAAATCATTTCTAATTCACTTCTTGTGAATGTCATGGTGCGTCCTCCTGTTCTTATTCGGTATCAATTCGGGGCGTTTTATCGCTCCTGTTCCTGTTTCTTCTGTCGGCTTGGCTGTGGCAAGCTGCTCATGCTCGGCTTTGGCGGTGCGGTAGGTGTTGTAAGCTGCGTTTTTCTCGGAAATGAGGGTTTCAATCTCTGTATTCAGCTTTGAAATGGCTGGCAGCTTCTTCCCCGGTGCAAGCACCTTTAGCTGGCGCAGGGTGGCTTCATAGATGATAAAATCCGCTTCGTTGGCTTGGTAATAGCGGTCTGCCTTTTTCCCGGACAGCTTTTTATGAACGTCAATGACGGGGCGGGTGCGGCGGTAATCGCTGACAACCTTTCGCAGATTTTTCTTATCGGAAATGCTCTGTTCAATGCCCCGCAGACTTTCCCTCGCTTCGGACAGGGCTTTCCGGCTGCTCTCCACGGCTGCGTCCAGCTTGTCAAGGTCAAGCAGCTCGTTTTCCATGAGAAAGTTGTGGGTAGCCGCCATCTGTTTGAGATTGTGCAGGGAAGCCCAGCGGTCATAGCCTGCGCCCTTGCCCTCGGCTCGCTTGGCTTCCCGGTCAACCATACGCTGTAATCCGTCCTGTTTCGGGGCGGTTTTGGCGGCTTTTTTCCGCTGTAAATGCTCCATAATGCTGTCGGGGTATTCGGGTATGGCTGCGGTCTGTTCGGCGGCTCTGTGGGCGTTCTGCTCCAAAAGGGCAAGGACGGCGGTACGGTCAAAATCGTCCCCCAGCTTCCGGGCTGTGATAGGCTTGGTCCTGTCCGGGGTAAGGTAGGACAGCCGCCCCCGGCTTTCCTTAACGGTTACACCTTCCCGGAGAAGTAATGCGGCAAACTCGTCAAAGCTGCCCGCCCGGTCAAGGGCTTTCCGTATGGTCTGCCGTAGCCGTTGCTTGTCCGTTTCAAACTTCGTCTGCCGGGGCGTGATACCGTCCGCTATCATCGGGGCATTGGCTTTATCAAGGGCAAGCTGCCCTTTCTTCTGCGCCCAGTATTCACGCTCGGTCACTCGGTTCTTACTGCCATGCAAGAGGTCAATCTGATACAGATTTTCCCGGTGGCACATCTCCATGACTTCGGACTTGAAATATTCCATAGCTGCGTCTGTGCAGCGGTGCTTCATGCCGCATTTTGTGTCCGCTGGTCTGTCCATGTAGGGCAGAAGCGGGACAGCTTCAATCCGCAAGCTGTTTATGACGATATGCACATGAATGTTGCCAGAGTGATTGTGCCCGTCCGGGTGGGTACAGACAATGGCTTGGTGTCCGGGGAATTGTGTTTTGCAAAATTCCTCGCCCAGCGATTGTGCCTTATCAACGGTCAGACCGTTGTCCGTTCCGTCCCGTGGGTCAAAGCTGATGATGTAGTGGTGGGACTTCACATCTTCCCGCTTTTGGTTCTTGCCATAGCGGAGATTGGAGCGCATACAGGCAACGGCAAAATCTTCCCCGCCGCAGTTCAGAGTGGCAAGGCGGTAGTCCTCACGGGGAACAAGCCGCCCGTTCTCGTCCAGCGTGGGCTTCATGGTAAACTCGTCATGCTCAAAAGTGAGGTACTGCTCGGCTGCCCCGTAGTCGGCATTTTTAGAGCTGATATGTTTGAATGTTGCCAACAGCTTCACCTACTTTCTGCAAGACTTCAAACTTCAAGGCGGCAAGGTCGGAAATGGCGACTCTGACTTCGCCGGACAGGGCGTTATACGGTACGCCGTATTCGTTCAGATACCGGGCAATCTGATTGAGGATGCCGCCGATCCTGCCATATTCGGCGGTCAGCTTCCCGACAGCGGCAAGCAATTCATCATTGACCGGGGAAACGGTAACAATGGGGCGTATGGTTGCCCGTGTAATGGCTTGCCGGATAAATTCAGACTGGCTCATACCATAAGGGGCAAGCCGGGCGGTAAAGTCGGCGTATTCTTCATCGGTCAGCCGGGTCTTGACTACCCGGCTGCGGTGGGGCGTGTTATATCGTTTCATAGGTGGTTGACCTCCTTTCTGTGCGTGGTGTCCGCTCACTAATAGGAGAAAAACGGGGTGTGCAGCGGAACTGTTTTTGAAAAAATCCGAAAAGAATTTGCGGAGATTTTCAAGCGGCGTAAGCCGCATAAGCAGGGTTTGGGGAAGGCACTCCCCAACAAGATTCCCACCGGGGCAAAAGGAGCGATAAGCGAATTTTGGCACCGTGGTAGAATCTTGCTCTAAGAAAAGCACGCTCCGGCTCGGCGTACTTTTTGCTCAATTTCTCCTGTTATGTCCTACTACGGACAACTTGCAATTTTGCCAAACGGAACGGCAAACCTTTTTCAATGCCGCACACTTTAGGAGAAATGGGCGCAAAAAAAGCAGCAAACCTTTTTCAGATTTACTGCTTGTATGTGCCGCTGTAATGGGCGGCGGTTATTCAGTTGTATCGGGCGGGGATACTCGGCTAAAGCGAAACTTAAATAACGCTTTCAGCAGCGTTTCCGTGATGAAGTCCTCGGCTTCCTTGTCAGCTTGTCCGCTGATACGGGAAGCATAGCGTATTCGCCGCCCATAATACTGCAATACGGTGTTGACCGCTTCCGGCTCGCCGCTGGTAGCCTGTACGATTGTGTCATAGGGGAGAAGCTCGTTATTCCTCATGCGCCAGTCCCTCCATTTCCTCGTAAAGCTGCTGTATGGCTTTTCGGATATGGTAGCCCGCTGCACTGCGGCTGCGTCCGTACCGTCTGCCGATTTCATGCTGCGGCATACGCTTAAAAAAGGACGGATAGAGCATTTCCTGCTTCTGCGCTGGCAGACGGGAGAGGGCTTGTACCAGCAGCCCATTGCTTAGGATAACGGTATCGCCGCAAAGATGGACGATGTATTCCTCGTCCGGCTCCGGGGCTTTGAAATATTCATCTGTCGTGCCTAAAGGATAGTGCTTTTCATCTGTGATGTAGTCAAGGGATATTTCTCTTTTGTGTTTCCTGCTCCATGTCCGCAGCGCTGTGTAGCTGGCATTGCGGATAACAATTTTACAAAAAGCGTGGAATGTGTACTCGATATGCTCTTTGTATTCTTCTGTGCAAGTCATAGGAAATCCCCCCTTCCCTCCGCAAAGAGTTGTGGCTGGTTGATAGTTGCTTTTTATGATGACAAAGGGCGGCAGCACTTTTTGCTGTCGCCCCTTGATTACCCATTTGCGAAACCGGGCGGGGCTGTCAACGGCGGGCTTTAGCCCGTTCATCTTGACCGTTGACTGCTCCGGCTGGGTTTGCTATTTGTGTTTTAATCACTTACCTAAAGAAATTATTTTTCTTTCCACGACTTTTCAAGAAAATCTGTTAATTCTGGGATTTCCATCTGTTTTAGACCAGTTATATTTCCATTTCTATCTCTTTCTGTAATAATGCCAATATCACCGTTTGCAGAGTGTACCTCAGTTCCTTCAAAAGTTCCATCGGTAGCCCGGTTATCAGCAAAATAGCAGACTGACTTACCATTAAAAAACAGCTGGTTTTCGTCAGAATTATAGGTTAAACCGTATTGCTCATACTGTTCTAAGTTATTAGCAGTTTCTTCGTAAATCTGTTTGTTGATTAGTTCATTAAATGCCTTTTGTTCTTCCGTAAGCCCTTTTTCATAGTCTTGGTCAGTGGTATCCCGAACATTTTCAGCTTTGCTTTTTTCAGGTTGAGTTGAAGAAAAAACA
>OGNC01000955.1_pt1 | contig 15222 bp, 18 predicted proteins | sample 1573311 | NCBI WGS metagenome assembly OGNC01 (sample SAMEA2581889, study PRJEB24529) | metagenome | biome: Human gut stool | place: China | collected 2011
CAAAGGGAGCCAGCCGCGCACCGCAGGAAATTAAAATGCTTTTTGCCGTCTTGCCAGAGACAAATTGTCAAGGACTTTTTAATCAAATTCACAAAAATCTACAAAAAAGGTGCCAGAAGCACCGTATGGCTCCTGACACCTCGTTTGATAGATTACATTTTTCCGTTCAGCAGGTCTTTGCAGAGATACGCATAGTCTGGCAGCTGGTTGATATATGGCTCCCAGCGCCGCTTGATTTCGGCCAATTCCAGCGGATCGGCTGCTTCCGTGCATGATCGTTGCCTGTCATATATAAAACATCCGTAGCAACATCATCCAAACACCTGCCGCAGAGATCGGCGGCTGATTCGATTCTGATACCGGTATCCACATAGACTGGATTGACGCCAATCGCCAGCCAGACATAGCCTACCTTGTCCGACCAGAGCAGTTCAAAATCAGGGCTTTGCCGCAGATGTTCCGCAAAGACCTCCTTTACTCGTTCAATTTCATGCTTCTCTTTTTCTGTGTAAAGCATTTTCGTGTCCTCCTTGACAAAAATTTTGGTGCGTACCATCATCAGTTTAGCACAAGGCAGCTTCGTTTATCAGTCTGTCACATCTGCTGAATTTCATTTTTGAGCATACGCTTGATTTTATCGCTCATGGTTTCTGTGCTGGTATTGCTGAAATGGACATGAACCTTGTAGGTTGTCTTGCCGATTTTCTTTACCATCGCTGGCGTGTTTTCCGGCGCTCTGGACACAGTAGCGGCGTCTGCCGCCTGCATAGTACGGGGTTCTCTGTTCATGGCGCTCCTTTCTCCGAACGGGTCTGTGCCGCCCGGTAAAAAATTAGTCATGCTTACTGCTTACAATGTCTTTTGCTGCCTGTCGGGTAGCACCGGCATTTTCTTCCCGGAAATTCTTCCCGTCAAAGAGAATCGGCGCACACCGTTCCAGAATACGGTCATAGATACGGGCGTGGGCCAGATCAGGCGGGTTTTTCAGCTCGGACAGTTTCAAGTTTGTTGTGATAATCATGGGTCTGCGGCTGCGATAGCGGCTGTCAATGACGAAAAACATCTGCTCCATAGCATATTCGGTACTGCGCTCTACTCCCAGATCGTCAATGATAAGCAAGTCATATTCATCAAAGCTGGCAATAAACTCTGACCTGTCCTCAGAGAACATCCCGGTCAGGCGGTTCAGAATGGTGGGAAAGTTCGTCATCAGCACCGGCACATCCCGGTCAAGCAAAGCATTGGCAATACATCCGGCGAAAAAAGACTTGCCGGTTCCCACATCCCCGAACAACAGCAGGCCGGTGTTGTTTTTATATGCCTCCTTCCAGTTCTCCACATAGGCGCGGGCCTTGTCCATCAATGGGTTTTTGCCGTTGTCGTTGGCAAAGGTGTAGTCATAGAGATAGCGGTCTTGCAAGCCCTGTGCCTTTCGGCGTTTGATACGCTCCATGCGGCGCTGCCGTTCCTCGGCGGCCTTGCGCTGCTCCTCAGCCTCCCGCTGGCACTGGCAGATGCAGCGCGGCATAAAGTAGCCGGGTTTCCCAAAGCATGGCACAACGGTCTGCCTCTGGCCGCCGCACTTTTTACAGTGAATGAGGCCGTCTGCCGGGTCTATGTACTCGTCCCCGGCCAGTTCCATACCGGCGGCTGCCTTGTCGATCAGCGCCCGGATTTCTGCGGTAATCTCAATCATACGGTTTCATCCTCCCTTACGCTGTAATCCCGGTTGCGAGAGGGCGGGGCTGCTTTCTTCGCGTCCTCACCGGCCCAGCGCCGGATGGTCGCTGCATGGCTCTGATAACGCTTGCCGGTAGAAGCCATGTACTCGGACAGTTTTTCGATGTACTGACCCCATACGGTGGGAAAGCTGGCCTGCAAGTCTGCCATTTCCTCGTCCGTCAGGAAAACATTCTGGTAACGGCCATAGGCGCGGGCGGAGTGTCCCTTCTCTATCTCTCTCTTTATCTCTATCTCTTTCTCTAACTCTATCTCTATCTCTTTCTCTAACTCTATCTCTGGTGGACGAATGTCGGACAAATGTCCGCCGTTTGTCCGGGGCGCGGAAAGAGCCTTGTTTTGGAGCCTCGCCGCCCGCTTTCGCTCGGCCTCGGTGGAGGACTGGCCGATCAGCAGTTCAATATTGCTCATGTAGAAGGTGCCGCTGTCCAGCACTTCCACAAGACCTAGCTTCAAAAAGATCTGCAAGGCTCTCTCCACAGTGCCGATCTGCTGGCGGGTAATGGTGGCGATCATCTGCGCCGTGTAAGGAATGTCCTCGTCAAGTTGAAGCCGTCCACCATGTTTCAGCGATTTCAGATACAGCTTGAGCAGAATGTTGGAATACAGCACACCATCCTGCATACTTTCCAGCAGCACGATGGAATCATCGTCAAAATAGTTTTCTTTGAGTTTCAGGTAATAATATTTTCGATTGTCTGACATGGGTTCCTCCTTGGGGTTCGTTTTGGGCTTCTGTACGCATTTAGAGGGCCGTTTTGGGGGCCAGAGGATAAATCTATCAGGCCTCCGCCGACACCCTCGAAAAAGCCCTTGATTTACAAGGGGTTTTCGGCCCCTAAATGCGTAGAAAGGTAGTATCTTTTCCGCTGTCGTTCTGCCTCTTTGCGGCGGCGTACCTGAACAGCACATTCCGGGCAGTATTTAGCCCGGTTGGAGCCGGGGGTGAACAGCGCCCCGCAGACGGCGCACCGTTTGGCGTCCAGCCGGTGGAACAGCGCCGTTTCCAGTTCCTTATCCTGCGGCAATACCGCCGCCCGAAACCACCTGCACAACAGGGAGTAGGAAATAGACTGGACACAGACACATTCCTCCCCATCGTCCAGGGCGATACAGTTTCCGTCGATGTAGTTACAGCACTCATGCACCAGCCTCCGCGCTCTGCGATACTGGCGGTAATCCATGACAGGGATAGGTTCAGTCTTGTTGTTCTTCATAAATGATTTCTTTCATAAAGCCGGTAACCTCCTTGAATGAATTTATTGTTAAATATTCGTGCAAAGTATTGTTTTCTTCGTGCAAATGGCATATACTATAATTGCCAGCAGAAAGGGGTTGATCGTATGGCTGGAAATACCACAAACATCAGTATCCGCATGGACGCAGATTTGAAAGCGCAGGCGGACGCACTGTTTACTGAACTTGGCATGAACCTGACTACGGCGTTTAACATCTTTGTGCGCCAGTCGCTTCGTGAAGGCGGCATTCCCTTTGAAGTAAGGCTGGAACAGCCGAACAAAGAAACGGTTGCTGCCATGCTGGAAGCGGAAAGGATTGCAAAAGACCCGTCTGTAAAGGGCTATAATGACCTTGACGAGTTGTTTGCTGACCTGAAAAGATGAAAGAAACCAAATATACCGTCAAGTACACGACCAGTTTCAAAAAAGACTACAAACGAGCCATCAAGCGTGGCTTGAAGATTGAGCTGCTGGAGCAGGTCGTAGCGTTGCTGGCGATGGGCGAACCGCTGCCGGATAAGAACCGTGACCATGACCTGTCCGGCGATTGGGCAGGCCATCGGGAATGTCACATTCTCCCGGACTGGCTGCTTGTCTACCGCATAGAAGATGATGTTCTGGTGCTGACGCTGGCCCGCACCGGCACACACAGCGACTTGTTCGGCAAATAAACAGTCTGCCGCCGTATGGGGAAACCTGTACGGCGGTTCTTCTGTGTGCAAAAGTATGTCGTGAAACGCGACGCACCTAAAAGGGGTACGCCAAAATGCAGTATCCTTTACCGATCCGGCCCACGGTCGTGAGACTTGTCCCGTTCCTGTCTGGACAGCTGCTCGGCGGTTTTGCGGAGCCGTTCCACTGCTTTCAAATCCTCCCGCATGGCTTTCATGGCAAGCGTGTCCGTCTGCTTTCCAGCGGCCAGCTGGTCGATCTCCCGCTGCCATGCCTTCGGGGTTATCCCCTCGCCGCTGTCTTTCAGTTCTTTCAGATACCGGGCTGCTGCATCATACAGGATCAGTTCCCGGCTGTGGCGCTGCTCGAACAGTTCCCGTTTCTCCGGCTTCACCTTGGCAAGCTGCTTATGGACAGCCTTGTACTTGTTGTACTTGTTGTACTGCGCCCACATCTCCCCGCGCTCGGTGAGGACAGCGACCCGGCGCTCGGCCTTAACGATCTCTCCCCGCAGGTCATAGTAACGGGTGTTCATATCGGAAATTTTTTCATGGAGCTGCTGCATGGACTGGATACCGTTTGCCTGCAAAAAGCTGAACAGGGCGGCGCTCTCCTGCAAAGCCCGGATTTTTCCGCTGCGGGTGTCGGGCCGCTTGAGCTGCTGCTGGGCCTCCCACAAGTCAATCATGCTGGGCTGCTGGCCCTCCGGCTTCTCGGCCTCGGCCTTCGACCAGTTGTAGAGGCGGGTAATGCGGGCCTTGATTTCTTTCAGCAGCTTATTGTCGGCGGCGATCTGCCGGTTTACTTCGCCCTTGTCGGTGCGGATGCCGCGCTTTTCCATTTGGCTGGCGGCTGGCCCCAGATGGACAGAGGGAATTTTATCAATGCCCTGCCGCTTGTAGCTGCGGTGGTCTACCAGGGCGGGATGACCGGCGGCCTCCAATGCCCGGTTGGTGCAGGCCGCCCATGCCGCCCGCCAAATCTCCACATTCCCTTTGTCGTTCCAGTCGGTGGTGTCCTCCCGGTGGTTCTTCCAGCCGCCTTTCCCGTCCGGGATGCGTTGGCCGTTCTCGTCCAGATCGTATGCCTTGCGGCACTTTGCGCCCCACTGTCCATTTTCTTTCAGAGGCCGGAGCGTCAGCATGATATGGACATGAGGGTTGCCGGTTCCCTTGTTATGGATAGCAAAGTCGGCACACATTCCTTTGTCTACAAAGTTGTCCTTCACATAGGACCGGACAAGGGCAAGCTGCTGTTCTCTGGACAGTTCGCGGGGCAGAGCTGCCTCAATCTCGCGGGCAAGCTGGCTGTCCCTTGCCTTCTCGATTTGCTCCACGCTGTTCCAGAGGATAGAACGGTCTGCAAATTCCGGCGGGGCGTAGGCAGGCAGCATGATCTCCGCATGAACAATGCCGCCTTTCCGGGTGTAGTCGTGGGTCATGCCGTCCCATTCATTTGTCAGCTTGGTTCCGCTGCGGTAAGCAGCTGCGGCAACAGCAGAACGGCCTGCGCTGCGCTTGATGATACTGATGGGGATATGACAGAAATCTATGGGGAACACCTCCTTTCAGTGAGGGGATAACAGGCTCTGTGGAGCCGGACAAACGCAAAGTGGGTGTCTGGCTGCGCAGAGCGCACAAGGGGTTTGGGGAGCGTAGCTTCCCATCGTGGACGAAGTACGCAACGCCCCCGGCAGGGCGCACAGCACCGGCAACGGTGTATAAGTGCGCCCTTGTAAACAAGGGACTTATGGCGTGTCCCCGGATTTTGGCAGGTTTGCAGTCAATTCCGCAGCCCCCGGAAGATGGGACAGGGTAATCAGAAATGCTTTGACCTCCGCGCCGGAAAGGTCGGGAGCCAACGGGAAAATCCCCTCCAAAACGGCTCCACGCTCAATCAGGCGGCGGGTGCGAACCCTGCGTTCTTCGTTCCGCTGCTTGTTCTCCAAAATCTTCTTTCGGTTTTCAAGCTGCCGAATCTCCTTCAGGACTTTCTCCCGTTCTTCTTTTTGGGGGTGGGCTGTAATTTTTTCGTTCATGTCAGGCACCTCTTTTCTTTGGAAATACTCATAGATTGACCGTCCATTTCTGACGCGCAAAGTACCGGCGCAGCCTCCGCAGTGCGGCATGGATGGATTTTCCCGCCTGTGATGGTGTGATACCCTCCATTGCGGCAATATCTTTCACTTTCATACCCAGCATATAGCGGGCGTGGACACGGCGAGCCTGCATAGGCGGCAGGGAAGAAATGGCTTCATACAATCGCCGTATCAGTTCTTCGTATTCGGCTAATTCTTCTTTTTCTATCAGGTAGTCCTCCGGCGATGGCTGCACCCAGCCGATGGCGGCATTTTCGATTCCATCGTTACAATCGAGGGAATAAAACGCCTTATACCGGAACATCTTGCGATCTCTGGCGGCCTCGGCTCTCTTGTCCAGAAGAAACGCTTCGACGATCTCATCGGACACCTCCACAAAAATGTCCTCTTTGCAAAATGGATAATATTGTTTGAGATTGATGGTCTGCATAGACACGCCCTCACTCTGTTTGGAAAAGGCCATCATAGCAGCGGCGCATATTCCGCAGACCCCGGCGGATGGCAACGCTAACCTTGCTGCTGTGGATACCCTCTCTCCGGGCGATTTCCGGCTGCTTGATACCAGCAATGTAGTAGGCGTGAACACGGCGGGCCTGTGTCGGAGTGGCATGAGCCAAAGCCACCGGCAGGGCCGCAATCAGGCGCAGGCGGGTGGCCATTTCTTCTCGTTTCAGCAAAATATCTTCCGGCGATCTGCTGTGTTCCAGTGCGTAATTTTCCAGCCAGCTGTATGCGTCCAGAGAGTAGTAGGCGCGGTGGTAGACTGTCCGGCGCTCGTAGTTGTTCACCTCGCGCTGGGCCTGCCGTATGGCCTCCCATACCTCGTCTGTAACATCCACAAACTCGTCATGCCGGTAGTGGGGATACATCCACCGCAGATTGATTGTTTTCATAGGCTTACCTCCTGAAAATCGGAGAGGCGGGCAGCTCGTCCGCTGTCCGCCCCTCGCTGAGATAAGGGAAATGATCCCTTTCACTTGGTAGCCAGAAAACAGGTCATTCGTTAAGCCTGTTCTCAAAGAAATTTATAAATTTTTTTCTAACCGCCTCCACACTTTGATACACAGCCACTTTGGAGCAGCCGCACAGCACTCCGATCTCTGCAAGGCTCAGCCCGTCAAACGCATAAAGCAGGAACCGGCTGCGCTGGGCCTCGGTACAGGTGTCCAGAACAGCCATCATCTCATGCAGCGTTTCCATGCGGCAAAGGTATTCTTCCGGCGTTTCGCCGTAGGCCCTCACACCCTCGGTGGTAATGATGTACTCGTCAAACTCCCGGCCATCCCAATGCCGCCGCTGTTCATGGAACAGGTTCTCCGTTTTGTGATCGGCCCGGTCAAGAAATTCATAGACTTCCAGCGTGACCTCCACGGTCACAGCTTGTCCGTTATAATTGATGGTAACTTCCATCTGCCTTTCCTCCATTCAGATTTTTTGGTAAATCTGAATGAGGCGGCGGGGAGCGGCACCGGGGATAAAGTTCGGGCCATGCTGACCCGATGTTTCGGCTCCATAGGGACAAAAAAGCGCCCGGACGGCATAAAGCCATACGAGCGTAATAGAGTATATTTTGCTGTTTAGTTACATGGTATAGTGCATACTGCTGACCACATTGCTCCGCTGCCGGGAGTAGGCTTTTTTTAGCTGGTGCAGATCATGGGTACTGTGAAAAGACGCAAACATAGACACGGCGGCATCCTCCTATATGCCGCCGTGGATTTACACGGTGTTGGGTCGTCGTTGGTTTAGGGTAGACGAAAAGAAACGGCGGCTCTGATTTCTCAAAACCGCCGCCAGGGTATCTAGGGTAAGCGCACAAAATCAACCTGCCCAGCTACGGTTTTTTTCTTTCCCCATTAGGCGGGGCAGGTTTAAAAGAATATGAAAAGCCGATAACAGCAGTCATGTTAGCCTGCGTGTTATCGGCTCTGCGTCTATGCGTCTGGCTCTCTAATAACGGATATATTCAGTTGCTTTACATGAATGAGCGTTTCCTGTTTACATTTTGGACAGAACAAGGGGAAATTCCTTAATTCCGTGTCAATTCGTATTTTTATTCGGGTTTTATTATGGCATATAGGACAACTAACCCAACTTGTCTCTTTCATCAAAATTACCCCGTAACTTGATGTTTCTTTGATATATTTTTTGTTAGTCTATAAAATACGAATATCAATCCAACATTAAGGATGATCATAAAGACCGGCTGGCTCATACCGAAATATGTTTTCATATCAGAAAATATACCGTTTGTATGAAGCATAAAAATCGGGCAAATTTCCTGCATTTTTTGTAAAACAGGAAGGCTATCATTAAAATCAAACACAACTGGCAAGAAGCAGATGACGCAAGAAGTAATAAGCGCTGTAACAGGAGAACTCATTTGAGCACTTAAAAACAATGTAATAGTTGTCAAGGCTACAATCCCAAAAATATTCAATATTACAGAGATAAAGAACATTTGCAAAAAGGTCAAATTATATATTGAAGAAGCATAATGTAATGAAGATTGAATGCTTACATTCCACCCCTGTAACCCATAGGTACAGCCATACAGAACTAAATTTAGCAGTAAATACAAGAGGTATGTGCCAATTACAACTTCCAAGGCCGCTATAATTTTTGAAGTTGTGAGTTTGGTTCGGCCATACCGAGCCGAATAAATAATGCTATCTGTATGAAGTGCATACTCTTCTGAGAAAACAGGAGATAGAGTGATTACAACAATTAAACATATCATTATGGACAAGATGCTCCCCATTCCAGATAATAGCTTATCCCAGCCATCGCAATATCCTAAAGTCACAGTTGGACTATTTGGATATGCTGTTTCGAGTGACTTAAAACTACCATCAGAATTTGTCAAATATTCCAGAATCGCCGCTTGGTCACGATAAACATGAACAGCAGAAAAAGCAGAATTTTCATCTTGTCCAACAGTTGCTTGTTTTGCTTGGTCGATTTTTTCTTGCATAGTAAGTAATGTATTTTGAGAGAGTTTTCCTTCAAATATTTCTGCTACTTCCTTCCGTTGTTCAATGGCTGTAAAACCGCTTGCTAATGCCATTTTTTCAAGGTCATAATCATAGAAAACATTTTGATAATTAAATTGAAAAAAGAAAAAATAGGCAACGATAAGAACCACACCAGCTAAAAACAACATTCGTGTTTGCTTTCTCGAACATATTTTATTTCGTTCTGCTTTTATCATTTCATTCATGCTCGGATACCTCCGCAAAATAGTATAAATACAAATCTTCCAATGTTGGATCAACATTCCAAGCGGTTCTGCATGGTGCTTCTTGAGAAATAATCCTCAGCCGTTCTGCACCATTATTATGTTTCAGATTTGCTGTTATATAGTTCAATTCTAATTCTTCGGCCTCTTTTCGAGATACATCACATTCCCAAACACATTTTTCAATCGGCTTCAAAATTTCTTCTGGAGAACCATGTTGAATTAACTCGCCATTTTTCATAATCAGAATCTCATTTGCGATATATTCAACATCAGAAACAATGTGAGTGGACAAAATTACAATTCTATTTTCTGCCAAAGAACTAATCAGATTCCTAAACCGCACCCGCTCTTTCGGGTCAAGTCCAGCTGTAGGTTCATCCAAAATCAAAATACGGGGATCGTTTAGTAATGCTTGAGCAATTCCCAAGCGTTGTTTCATACCGCCGGAAAAAGTTTTGATTTTTTCGTTTTTCTGTGTGAGCAGATCAACAACCTGCAACAGCTCCATTGTGCGATTATGGGCTTTTTTAGGCGGCAGCCCCTTTATTGCAGAGATATACATCAAAAATTTATACGCTGTAAAGTTAGGATAATAGCCAAAATTTTGTGGCAGGTAGCCTAAGATATTACGATATTTCTCGCCCAAATCATGAATGTTTTTCCCGTTAAAAAAAATGGCTCCTTTCGTTTCAGTTTGGACATCGCAAATCATTCGCATCAAAGTTGTCTTGCCCGCACCATTTGCCCCGAGTAGACCATAAACACCATTTGTTAATTTTGCGCTGAAATGATTTACAGCTTTTTTTCTTCCATATTCTTTTGAAAGATCATTTATTGTAAGTTCCATATCAATTCTCCAATCATTTTTTCTTTTTTCAAGTACAGTTGAAGTGTTTTCCCTAATAGGATAATAGATAACACATAAAATCCAATCCATCCCCAGAACATAGACGCTTCAAATATAAATCGCTGATGGAGTACAAGAGAAAATGTTCCAGAAAGAAAAATCATACAAGCGATTAAATGATACAAGCTATCGTTTGTCCTGCTTTTCGCACATATAAAAAGATAACAAGTGCAAGAAATATTAAATGGAATCAAACCATACAACACCATTTCAATCATTGATTTCTGGTAAATATATGCCATTGAAATTAAAATGACTGTTATTAGGAAAAGGTTGATTACTCCAATAATCAGCATACGACCTGCTACAATTTTTACCAGCGTTGTGCTACTAGACTGTTCAATTTCCCACATACCATAGATGTTGCTTTTAGATATTTCTATTGCACCTAATAACGCAAGGAATGGAACCATAACTGCAAGGATTGTCAATGGATAATAAAATGGAACCCTCCATTGGCCCAGGATACATGCTAATAATACTGCACATATAGTGAGTATTATTTGAACAATCCAGAAAGAAAGCGGCAGAAATTGAAGTTGGTTCAATATAATATCTCGCATTGAATTTTTATTGAATTCAGAACTATTCATGTAACTTTTTCCAGCTACGATTACTGCTTTAATTTTAGGTTCAGATGGAGCAGGCGTTTCACAACTCTGCAACCATTCTAATACACCATTTTGTTTTTGGGTCATACATTATCGCCTCCTCTAAAATCAGCCAAATATCGTTCCAGTTTTTTAATCCCCTGTTGGAGCCTAGATTTTACAGTAGAAACACTAGCTTTTGTAATGGTTGCAATCTCTCGGATTTTCAAATCATAATAAAATCGTAAAATGATGACCTCTTTTTGATAGTCCGGTAATGTGTTGATTGCATATTGAATTTGCGCTTTAAGTTCGTTAAGCTCAATTTTTTCAAAGGCATTATCAGTATCTTCTATATCTTCAAGAGTTTCTAAATCCATATACAGGTGTTTTGCTTTCTTAGTATAATTGTTACAGGTATTAACAGCAATCGTTAGCAGGTAGTTTTGAAATTTCCCGATCTTTCGTACTGATTGAATATTCTCCAACAATTTCAAGAAAACATCTTGTGTAATATCTGCGGCGGTATCTGGATCGCCGTTCAATCGCCGACAACAAAATAGATAAATTGACTGATAATATTTTCGGACAATTATCTCAAATGCATCTGTGTCACCCGACTGGATTTTTTTAATTAGTATGAAATCTTCGATACCGTGTCACCGCCTTCCATGTGTAAAACGCCTTACACTTAATATACAACTGAGTAACCCAAAAGGATTTAACTTTAGAAATTTTTCTTTTACTTTTTTCATTTCCCTTCTATTGTAATTCCTGTTCTTGAAAAATATAAGATGTAATATATGAATTATAAACTTCAATCAACCTGCATATAGCAACATTCCACGGGCGAAGTATGAATTATACAATGTAACCGGGTGATGCTATATGGCGAAAGTTGAAGACTGTCCCGGTTTTGAAACCTTCGGTGCAGATGTCAAAGCCGCACGAGAGGCAAGGCGTCTGGCACGAAAAACATTGGCAGAAATGGTTGGGATTGAATGGCGGTATCTTGCCAACATTGAGAATCAAGGTGCGATTCCGAGCCTGCCCGTGATGATCCAGTTGATTAAGGTCTGCGGACTTCCCGTGGAACGGTATTTTAACCCGGAGATCATGCGGGAAGAAAGCGATCAGCGGCAGCGGGTCAGCCACAAGCTGAAGCTTTGCCCTGAAGAATACCTGCCGATTATCGAAGGTGCCATAGACGGGGCGCTCAAAATGGAACAGACTGCGAAGCAGAAGGAGGACGCATAATCGCGGCCTCCTTCTGGCGTTTCTGTATCATGTTTCCCTGCACTTTTCCCAAAGTTCCCGGCACCTCTGCTGGATTTCTCCGGTTTCTGTCACAGTCAGGTCACGGTCATTTCCAGTAATCTTATCTTCCAGAAAGTTGGCGTATGTACCCAACAAAGCGTTCCGTAAATCCTCCGGGGTTTTCTGTATTTCAGCACTGTACCAGTCATTCCGGTGGGGTTCCCATGCCATCAATGTATAACCATGGCTGGTCTGAACCACCTCATACAGTGGATCATCATCCAGATATGCCTGAAACACTTTCAAAATCTTTTCAAAGGTCAGCATTTCCCGCACCTCCCATTCAGCTGCAAATCAGTTCCCTGATTAAAATTTCCTCAATCTGTGCCGTTAATGTGTTCATCAGCCCCACCCAACGCATAGGGTCACAGGCTTTCAGTTCTTCCGTGACACCCGCAGTCTCCATCATGTGAGGCAACATGGTGTCCACGCGCTCCTGCGCTGTCCGGTCAATCTCTAACAGGTGCGGATACAGTTTCTCGCTCATCAGCAGTTGGTTGTAGAGAATAGGACGGTGTTCCTTCAGGTAGGACTTTCGCATCCTGCCGTACTTGCCGATAGAAGTTTCCGGCTGCACAGAAAGTTTTAGGTTGGGTATATCATAATCTCCGCAACGAATGTAAGTCAACTTACTCATATTCATTCTCCTTTGCTCCATGATGATTAGACTGCTGCGCTGGTTGCTATGCTACCTTTGTGCGGTTCTTCTTTCGGCAGCTGCCCGACAGTAGAAAAAATACCTTTTTTCATATCCTCAGCCCGGATCAGGGCTTTCTTAGCGTCCATTTCCGCTTTTTTCTTCGCCTTGATTTTGTCCTCATACCGTTTTTGTGCGCCGCTGGCTTTCCGCTTCAAATAGTTCTGATGGAGCCTGTCCTTGCGTTCTTCTTTTTTCCGCAATTCTTCCTGTTCCTCCGGGGTTAAAGGAACCGGCTGTAAGGATGGTGGAATATAGCGTCCTAAAAAATTGAAGTAGATTTCAATTTCCTGCGTGGTATCCTGACTGCCTTTTCGGGAGCGTTCGTGGACAAGGATTTTCTCTACAAACTCGTTGAGCATGGTGTTTGTCAGCGTGTCAAAATTCTCGTACTTATCAATCAGGGCTATAAATTTCTCCGCTGATTTCTGGCTCTGCTCATAGCCGGTAACAGCCTTTTCCAACTCCGCAATTTCAATCTCAAGTGTGTCCTGCTCTTTGGCATACTGTGCATCAAGCGCCTTATATCGTGTATCCGGCAGCTTGCCGAGGGCGTTATCCTCATAGATTTTGCAAATCAGTTTTTCCAGTTCTCCGGCTCTCTTTTGGGCAGTAGCCAGACGCCTGCGCTTTTTCGATATATCGGTACTCTGTTGAGCAACCTGCGTCTCCTGAACAGTGTGAATAAATTCCGTCCGGTCATTTCTCGAATATTCAGCGATAGCCCGGAGCGTGTCGGAAACCAATGTCAGGACAGCACTCTCATTGATACGGTGTTGTGTAGGGCATAGTGTCCCACACGGAACTTTGGTATAATTGGAACAGGTATATTGAGAAATCCGCTTGCCATTGTTGGTGCGGTGGACATACATCTTGCCGCCGCAATCGGCACAATAGAGCAAGCCTGTGAGGGGAGCCGCTTCGCCCCAGCCGTTTGGATAACGCCGTACATTGCTGCGGATTTTCTGCGCCAAATCAAAGGTCTGCTGGTCGATAATGGCTTCATGGGTATTCTCAAAGATCGTCCATTCGTCCTCAGAAACATAGTGGCTTTTCTTGTCCTTAAAGTGTTTGCGGGTCTTGAAATTGATGGTATGCCCTAAATACTCTCGTTTTTTCAAAATGTTCACGATGGTAGATGATCCCCATCCATAGGGGTCTTTGACCGGCTTTGAACGGTTCACACCCTCGTTGAAGCGGGCAAGGTGTACGACAGGAATTTCAATCCGGTCTGTGGATAATTTGCAGGCAATCTGGTAAGGCCCATATCCCTCCAGCGTGAGGGAAAAGATACGGCGTACCACTTCGGCGGCTTCCTCATCTACCAGCCAATGCTCCCGTTTTTCATCCCACAAGTAGCCGTAAATCACAGTGCCGGTCAGGTGCTTACCGCTCATGCCTTTTGACTTAAACACAGAGCGGATTTTCCGGCTGGTGTCGCGGGCGTAAAACTCATTCATGATATTGCGGAAGGGCGTAAAATCATCGTCGCCTTTCAGACTGTCCACGCCATCGTTGATGGCAATCAGACGAACGCCTCGCTGCCGCAAAACCTCCATAACCTGACCGACCTTTAGATAGTCGCGCCCCAACCGGCTCATGTCCTTGATGACGATCGCCTCTACACGCCCTGCCTCCACTTCCTCCATCATCGCCAAAAATCCGGGGCGGTCAAAACGGGTGCCTGAGATACCATCATCGGTAAAGTGCGTAGGGTTTGGCAGCCCATTCCGGCGGGCAAAATCCTCTAACATCTGCTTTTGGTTGGATATGGAATTGCTCTCGCCCTGTAACTCATCGTCCCGGCTCAGGCGCTCGTACAGTGGGGTGATTTTTTCGTTTCTCATGGCTGTACCTCCTGAAACAAAAATGCTCTAAGTGATTGCTTCACTAACCATGACAAAATCATGATTAAGAAGTCACTTAGAGCATATATCACCCGCCGCCTGTTTGTAAATCTTATATTCCCGCACGGCAATGTGATTTGGGTATTCCTCCTCCAGTGCCTCAAACAGAAGGTCTAAGGGAGATCGGTAGTCATCGTCGTCCTCTTTGGCTCCGCCGTTTTCGATCATGTAAATGAGCATTTCAAAATTCTGCTCCTCCGGCGGCGCTTCGTGGATCAGATACAGAATGAGGGCCGTATCCAGCGCAATTTCCGAGCGCTCCCAGAACGGGTCATTCTGCTGCGCGCCTTTGGGCGTGGTGTTTTTGATGAAATTGTTTACCAGTTTCATCACATCTTTATCGTCCTTGATGTAGGCAAAGGCATTGAAGCTGTCTGAATGGGATGGGTCGATCAGGTCGAACACCTTAATAACATAGCCCTTTTGGAGGAGCAGCGGCGCTACCGCCCGGAGCGTTTCCCCCTTGGGGTCTGTCACAAGAAAGCTGCAATTTGCCTCCATCAGGTTCGGCTTCACAAAAAAGCGCGTCTTACCAGCACCAGAGCCACCGATCACGATTTGCAGCAGATTGCGGCGGTGCATTTTGCCGTTCAGGCTCATGCGGACATTCTGCGTCAGGATGGTGTTGTTGCGCGGGTCTTTGTCCCGGTATTTGGCGTTCAGCCGCTTGGCGCTGACCCATTTGGCGGAGCCATGTTCTTCTCCCGGCCTGCGGTTCTCGCGGGTGGAGAGATAAAGCGCCACGGCAAAGCCATAGGCCGCCAGTGCCCACAGTATAAATTTCGGCGTATGTGGCGTCCACCGCACAGAAAAGG
>OGNC01000960.1_pt1 | contig 15155 bp, 14 predicted proteins | sample 1573311 | NCBI WGS metagenome assembly OGNC01 (sample SAMEA2581889, study PRJEB24529) | metagenome | biome: Human gut stool | place: China | collected 2011
GACATGTCGTTGCCGGGGATAGAACAGGTTGCGTTCTCAAAAATCAAAGGAATCAAGAGAATACGTCTTGGATCCCTTGAGCCGGGTATAATAACAGAGGACTTTGTGAGAAGAGTTTCCGCAAACAAAAAAGTCTGTCCACACTTCCATTTAAGCCTGCAAAGTGGTTGCAATACAATACTTAAAAGGATGAACAGAAAGTACACACGGGAACAATACTTTGAAAAATGTGAGATGCTTAGAGAGGCGTATGATGCGCCGGCGTTGACTACCGATGTCATTGTAGGGTTCCCAGGAGAGACAGATGAAGAATTTGAAGAGACTGTACAGTATCTGACGGAGCTTAATCTGTATGAGATGCATATATTCAAGTACTCACCGAGAAAGGGAACAGTTGCGGCAGCCATGAAAGATCAGGTTTCACCTGAAGTGAAAAACAAGAGAAGTGATGTGCTTTTGGAACTTGCGGAGCGCGGCAAGAAAGCATATGAGGCGAAGTACGAGGATGCGGAGCTGGAAGTGCTTGTGGAGGAGGTACTGCACAGAGAAGATGGGACTTACCTGAGAGGTCATACGGAGAGGTATATGGACATACTTATAAAAGCGGGGGATATACCTATGCCAGAAAGCTTCGTGAACAGCTTTGTCTATGTGAGATACACACAGAATGGAGATATACTAATGGTCTGATCTGCTGAGAATATGTTCCTTTACTTTTGGAATCTTTTATATTAGAATAGGAACGTTAGATAGACAGCTCGACAGAGAATAACAATATGAGGACGTGATTTGATGAATAATGAAAGTACACAGAACATTTCAGCGGTGAAGGATGCCACCATTGATGTAAGACAGATCATTGGTCAGGTGTATGATGCACTTGCTGAAAAGGGATACAATCCGGTAAGTCAGGTTGTTGGATACATAATGAGCGGAGATCCAACATACATTACCAGCTACAAGAATGCCAGAAGCCTTATCATGAAGGTTGAGAGAGATGAGATTATAGAAGTATTGTTTGAGGATTATATCAGAAACAATCTGATATAGGTGGTACACATGAGAGTTTTAGGATTAGATTACGGAACGAAGACTGTTGGAGTAGCGGTGAGCGATCCGCTGGAGATCACAGCGCAGCCTCTTGAGACCATCGAGCGAAAGTCAGCAGGCAAGCTCAGACAGACGCTGGCAAGGATCGAGGCGATCATAGAGGAGTATGGCGCAGCTGGTCAACAGGAGAAGATAGAAAAGATAGTGCTTGGATATCCAAAGAACATGAACAACACAGAGGGAGACAGATGCGAGGCTACCGTGAGCTTTAAGAATGATCTAGAGAGAAGAACCGGTCTTGAAGTTGTGTTGTGGGATGAGAGACTGACCACTGTTGAGGCTGAGCGTATACTCATGGACAGCGGAGTCAGAAGAGAGAATCGTAAGACGTATATAGACAAGATGGCAGCTGCGGTTATCCTGCAGAACTATCTTGATTCCAAAAGTAACGGCATGTAGAGCCGTGAACACAAAAACAGGGGTTTATATGGCAGAGAATAAGAATGACAGCATAATTTTTGAAGCAGAGGATGGAACAGAAGTAGAGTTTGCAGTGTTGGAACAGACAACACTTGGTGGGATAAACTATCTGTTTGTGGTAGACAAGGCGGATGATGAATCATTCCTTATACTCCGTGAGGACAGCGGAGCTGATACGGAAGAGATGGCAGCATACGATATTGTTGAAGATGAAAAGGAATTAGATGCAGTTATCAGGATATTTGATGAACTGCTTGAGGACGTAAATTTGGAGGTATAAGAAAATTGAATAAGAATAACAAAGAGACAGTGAAGATCATTCCTTTGGGCGGTCTGGAACAGATTGGAATGAATATCACTGCGATAGAGTATGAGGACTCTATCATAGTCATTGACTGCGGACTGGCATTCCCTGAGGACGACATGTTAGGAATAGATCTGGTTATTCCGGATGTCACGTATCTCAAGGAAAACGCGGACAAGGTCAGGGGACTTGTGGTTACCCATGGACATGAGGATCACATTGGTGCCATACCTTACATTGAGAAAGAATTGAACATGCCTATCTATGCGACCAAGCTGACCATGGGGCTTATAGAAAACAAACTGAAAGAACACAACCTTATGAATAACACAAGGAGAAAGGTTGTAAAGTATGGTCAGAATATCAATCTTGGAGCGTTCAGGGTGGAATTTATCAGAACAAACCACTCCATAGCTGATTCGGCAGCGCTTGCAATATATACACCGGCTGGACTTCTGGTTCACACCGGAGATTTCAAGATAGACTACACACCTGTATTTGGTGGAACTATAGATCTTCAGAGATTTGCAGAACTTGGCAAGAAGGGTGTGCTGGCACTTATGGCAGACTCAACGAACGCCGAGAAAGAGGGATTTACACAGTCGGAGAAGACTGTTGGAAGAACATTTGACAACCTCTTCATTTATAACCTTGAATACAGCTTTCTCATTTCCCGGTATCGGATGTGAGCTGCATACAAGTATGACAGAAAAGTTATAATCGAGGGCAGAAGTATGGTGAATATAATCACCACGGCCTCGGAGCTTGGATATATAAATATACCGGACAACACACTCATAGATATAAGCCAGATGAAGAATTACCCTGATGAGAAAGTTGTACTCATAACGACGGGAAGCCAGGGAGAGAACATGGCGGCACTTTCAAGGATCGCAGCATCCATACACAATAAGGTTGCGATCAAGCCGGGAGATGTTGTTATATTCAGCTCACATCCGATACCGGGAAATGAGAAAGCTGTATTCAAGGTTATAAATGAACTTGAGGCTAAGGGCGCGCATGTAATATTTGAGGATACCCATGTATCCGGACATGCCTGCCGGGAGGAACTCAAGCTTATATATGCACTCACAAAACCAAAGTATGCGATACCGGTTCACGGTGAGTACAGACATCTGAAGCGCCATGCAGAGCTTGCAAGAGAGATGGGCATTCCAAAAGAAAATATAAAGATCATGACAACTGGCGATGTACTGGAGATCGGTGAGGATAAGTTTGATGTGGTCGGAAAGGTTCCTGCACAGGGGGTATTTGTTGATGGCCTCGGAGTTGGAGATGTGGGTAACATAGTCCTCAGAGACAGACAGCTCCTGTCTCAGAATGGACTTATCATTATAGTTGTTACTTTGGACAGATACAGCAACCAGCTTGTGGCCGGTCCGGATATAGTATCAAGAGGTTTTGTGTACGTCAGGGAGTCTGAGACACTGATGGAGGACTGCCGTATAACATGCCAGGAGGCACTTGACAGATGCCTTAGCCGCGGTGTGACTGACTGGGGCAAGATTAAATCTGTGATAAAGGATGATATGGGAGAGTTCCTGTGGAAGAGGACCAAGAGAAGCCCGATGATCCTTCCGATAATCACAGAAGTGTAGAAGGGTGATAATATGACAGATACGTTGGAACTTAGCAGACAGCTCAATGCGTGCATCAAGGATTCTGAAGTCTATAAGAATTATCAGTACTGCAAAGACAAACTCAGACAGAAACCTGATAAACTTCAGCAGCTTATGGAATTTCGTAAGAAAAATTATGAAATACAGAACAATGAATAATCTATTCATAGAATATGACTCCATAGTCCATGATACTATAGTAAACGATTTTATCAGGGCGGAGCAGAAGCTTGTGCGTATGATGAAGATGGTGTATGAACAGATCGCGGACGATCTTGACTTTGACATCATTGACGAGGATGCACAGTAACACTTCAGGCGTGTGCCTGCTTGTGTATATGTGAACAAGGAGAATTAGGGTTATGGCTATAGATAGTGCTAGAAGTATGAAAAAGATACTGAGATTCCTGTTTGGTCTTCTCATAAATGTATGTATTCTGTTTGTGTTGGTCAAAGGTTTCTCGTATTCATTTGACTTTGCGTATCAGGTGTTTTCGACCACGGCGGTTGAACCTGGAAGTAACAAGAAGACGGCCATCACCATCACCGATGATGAACCCCTGCTGGATATAGCAGATTCACTGAAGAAGTCAGGAGTGATAGACAACAAGTATGCATTCATACTCAAGGTCAGGATAAACGGTGATGCGGGCAAGATGAAACCTGGTACATACACGATGTCTCCAAGCAATACCAACCAGGAGATCATAGATATAATAACAGGCGTGTCGGGGGACGACACAGCAAGCTCGGGAAGCTCGGACAGCAGCTCCACAGGAGATGAATCGGGCGGAGACGGACAGAGCACAGTGACCAATGCAAATGGCACAGGAGATGAAGGCGCTGCGGAGGACAGAATAACAGAGGCAGCAACAGATGAAACTGGAGAATAGACAATATGATAACTGATGAGAGACTTGCGTCATTTATTAATTCATTCAGTGTGGATTATGACGAGGTGGTGACAGCTATCAGAAAAGAGGCAGAAGAGAACGGGATACCGATAATAAGACGTGAGGCCGGAGAATTCATAAAGATGATTATATTGATGAACCGACCGGAGCGGATACTTGAGATTGGTGCTGCCGTAGGCTTTTCTGCCATTTTTATGAGCAGATTTCTGAATAGCGATGCACATATAACAACAATAGAGAATTACCCACCTAGAATAGAACAGGCAAAACAGAATATTATGCGCGCGGGAGCACAGGATAAGATAACCCTTCTTGAGGGCGATGCCCATGAGATACTGCCACAGCTTGATGACGAATACGATATGGTGTTTATGGATGCTGCAAAGGGACAGTACGGAAGCTTTTTCGACGAGTCGATAGAGAAACTGAAGAGTGGTGGGATACTTTTGTGCGATAATGTGCTTCAGGATGGCGATGTGCTGGAGAGCAGGTTTGCGGTGACAAGGAGAAACAGAACGATACATGCCAGAATGCGGGAATATCTGTACAGCCTGACTCACGACGAGAGACTGGAGACCGGGATATTCAATATAGGTGACGGCATGTCGCTCAGCATAAAAAAGTAATATAAAAGATTTGGAGAAGATGCTATGGAAAGAAGAAATAAGCCAGAACTTCTTGTGCCAGCAGGAGGTCTTGACACGCTGAAGGTGGCGGTTGATTACGGTGCAGACGCTGTGTATATAGGCGGTCAGTCATTTGGACTCAGAGCCAAGGCGGATAACTTTTCAATTGATGAGATGAGAGAGGCTGTTGGGTATGCGCACGAGCGTGGAGTCAAGGTGTATGTAACAGCGAATATATTTGCGCACAACTACGATCTCGAAGGAATAAAGAGATATTTCGGTAAGCTTAAGAATACTGGTGTGGATGCTGTTCTGGTATCTGACCCTGGCGTGTTTATGATCGCGAGGGAAGAGATGCCTGATATGGAACTCCATATCAGTACCCAGGCGAACAATACCAATTATATGACGTACAAATTCTGGTACGAGCACGGTGCAAAGAGGGTGGTGTCCGCAAGAGAATTGTCTCTGACGGAGATATCTGAGATACGCGCAAATATACCGGACGATATGGAGATTGAGTCGTTTGTCCACGGTGCAATGTGTATTTCATATTCAGGAAGATGTCTGCTCAGCAACTATTTTACAGGAAGAGATGCCAATCACGGTGCGTGCACACATCCGTGCCGCTGGAAGTATTCGATAGTCGAGGAGACCAGACCAGGAGAATACATGACTGTGAATGAGGACGACAGGGGAACGTATATATTTAACTCAAAGGACCTCTGTATGATCGAGTATGTCCCTGAGATGGTAGCCGCAGGAATAGACAGCCTCAAGATAGAGGGAAGAATGAAGACGGCGTTATATGTGGCGACTGTGGCAAGAACCTACAGGAAAGCTATAGACGATTATTTTGAGTCTGAGGAGAAGTATCGTTCCAATATGGAATACTACAAGAGTGAGATCGCAAAGTGTACATACAGGCAGTTTACAACGGGATTCTATTTCGGAAAGACGGATTCAGATTCACAGATATATGACAGCAACACATATGTAAAGAATTACACATACATCGGCACAGTCAGACAGGTGACAGAGGATGGCTGTGTGTGCTTTGAACAGAAGAACAAATTCTCGGTTGGAGAGTGTGTTGAAGCGATGGGCTTCAATGGGGACAACATAGAGTGTACCGTGGAAGCCATATATGATGAGGATGGCGCGTTGATGGAATCGGCGCCACATCCAAAACAGCAGCTCAAGGTGAAATTCAGCGAGCAGCTGACCAAGGGTATGATAATCCGCAGGAAAGAGTGAAAACTATTCTCTGGCATAAAAGTAAAAGGTTAAAAAATAAAAAAACAAGAATGAGGATGTCTTGGTCATTTGTCGAGACATCCTCTTAGCTTGCTTAAAGCGCGTTTTTCTATCCTGGATACATATGATCTGGATATTCCCAGAATATTAGCGGTTTCCTTCTGAGTCAGTGGCGCTTCCCCTAAAATCCCATATCGCATCTGGATTATGCGGTATTCCCTTGGAGTCAGGATCTGATTCATGCACGAAGGCAGGTGGTTTAGATGATCTTCCGTGATCAGCTTTTCGAGTGGACAGCTTTCAGATGTACTTATGATATCCATTATAACGATCTCGTTGCCCTCTTTGTCAGTTCCTATCGGTTCATACATAGAGACTTCACGGGATTTTTTCTTTTCCTGACGCAGATTCATTAGAAGTTCATTTTCAATGCATTTGGCAGCGTAACCGGCGAGCTTACAGCCTTTTTCCGGTTTATAGCTGTCGATCGCCTTTATCAGACCAATGGTTCCTATAGACAGAAGATCTTCAGGGTCCCGGACGGATGAGCTGTACTTCTTAACAATGTGGGCAACCAGTCTCAGATTATACTCGATCAATACCCGGCGCGCTTCGTTGTCTCCGGATATGCACCGGTTTATATATTCCTTTTCTTTATCGGGAGTTAAAGGATTTTTGAATGCTTCCATATGTTTTTGCTCCCGGCAGCTTTGGCTGCAACGATCAAGGTTGTTTGTAATATATTATGTCGTTTGTGCAAAAATAGTGCTTATCCACAGATTCAAATCTGGATTTTTATAAAAGATTATAAAAAAACTGGTAAAATATGTACAAAATGTTTAAATTGTGAAAATACTGTGATATAATGCACTTTAGATATTTGTGTAATTGTGTGTATATAGAGAAAAAAGACAGGAAATGATAGGGAATAACAGGGAATAACAGAGAATGACATGGAATGAAAAGAGAAAAATAAAGAGGAGGATTTGCGGAGAATGCGACTTAGTGTGGGGCGTAAGAAAATAAGAATAGGAGATGTCCTTGTTGCGGCAGGGGCAATTACAGAGGAACAGCTGCAGGAGGGACTTGCAAAGCAGAAGGAGACCGGAAGAAAGCTTGGTAATGCTCTGGTTGATCTGGGATTTATCAGTAATGACATGCTGATCACAGTTCTTACAACCCAGCTGGGAATTGACTATATAGAGCTCAAGGGAGCCAAGATAGAGGAGAAGGTCATACATATGGTTCCGGAGAGTATGGTAACCAAGTATCAGGCCATACCTATAGAGGTGGATCCGGATAATCCGAATATACTCAAGGTGGCTATGGCTGATCCTATGGATATCATGGCTATGGATGATATAGGACTTGTAACAAATCTTCAGGTCGAGCCTATGCTTGCATCCGAAGAGGGGATAAAGAACGCCATAGACAAGTACTATGGAAGTGCCCAGGCGATGGAGGCTGCTGAGGCCTACAGACAGGAACAGCAGAGTGTTCTTGGTGGGGATGATGAAGATAACAGTAACGATGAAGTAGATAACTCCCCTATCGTTCTTCTGGTAAAACAGATAATAGAGGGCGGTGTAAGACAGAGGGCATCAGATATACATATAGAGGCTCTGGAGAACAGCGTCAGAGTAAGATACAGAATAGACGGTGCACTGAAGCAGGTTATGTCATATGACCTGAGTATATTGGCTGGTATCACAGCGCGTATCAAGATCATAGGCGGTATGGACATAGCAGAGAAGAGAAAGCCACAGGATGGTCGTATCACGATCATGGTGGACAGGAGAGAGTTCGATGTCCGTGTTTCTATCCTCCCTACAGTGTTTGGAGAGAAGACGGTTATGAGACTTACATCCAAGGATGGTCTTACAAAGCCTAAGAGCGCTCTTGGTTTCGATGCGGAGCAGGAGAAGGTATTCGACAATATCCTGAGCAACCCACATGGTATAATCCTCGTAACGGGACCTACAGGATCAGGAAAGTCAACTACACTGTACACTTCACTCAGTGAGCTTAACACAGAGGATGTTAATATCATCACAGTTGAAGACCCTGTCGAGGCCAATATCAATGGTATCAACCAGGTACAGGTTAACAACAAAGCGGATATGACATTCGCGGCAGCCCTCAGATCTATCCTCCGACAGGATCCGGATATCATCATGATAGGAGAGATCCGAGACGGTGAGACAGCAGGTATCGCCGTACAGGCCGCTATCACTGGACATTTGGTTGTATCGACACTGCATACAAACTCGGCGGCATCGACGATCACACGTCTTATAGATATGGGTATTGAATCATATATCGCCGGCGATGCTGTAGTTGGCGTTATCGCACAGCGACTTGTGCGAAGATTGTGTACAACATGTAAGCAGCCTAGACTTGTGGAGGATGAAGAGAGAGTACAGCTCGGCATTCCAGCAGACGAGGAGGATGTTATTATCTACGAGCCACAGGGATGCCCGCTGTGTAACGATACAGGATATGCAGGACGTATCGGTGTGTATGAGATGATGCCAGTATCAAGAGAGCTTCAGGCAGTCATAGCGTCAGGCGCTACAGCAGATGTTATCGAGAAGCAGGCTCTCAAGGAGGGTATGCTCACACTTAAGATGGGAGCTGCAAAGCATGTGCTTGATGGAATCACATCCATAGCCGAGATTAACAAGATAGTCCACAGTACAGTTACAGTCGCTGAGGGCGTGGACATGGGAGAATTGTAAAATACCACACAACAAACGAGATATATAATAACAGGGATTATTTATATATATGAAATTATTAATGCAAAAGGGAAAGGAAGGGACAAGAAAATGCTGGATATGAAAGAACTGCTTGCTTTCTCCGTTGAGGAGAGAGCTTCAGATGTTCACATAGCTGTAGGAATACCACCTAAGCTTAGGATCAACGGAAAACTCACGGAGGTTGAGGTTCCGCCTCTTACACCGGCTGACGCAGCCGAGGCAATAGGTTCAACCATGAAGGACAGACATAAGGCGATACTTCAGGACAGAGGAGAGGTCGATTTCTCATTCGACTCACCGGAGACCGGACGTTTCCGTGTGAATGTATTCATGGACAGAGGAAACATGGCTGCCGCTTACAGACGAGTTGAGACGCAGATACCAAGACCAGATCAGTTAGGTATACCTAGAGAGGTTGTTGAACTGTACAAGAGAAAGAGAGGACTTGTCCTTGTAACCGGACCTACCGGATCAGGAAAGTCGACCACACTTGCTTCTATTATTAATAAGGCGAATGAAAACCTCACGGATCACATCATAACACTTGAGGATCCTATAGAGTACATACATCACCACAACAAGGCGATAGTCAACCAGCGAGAGGTTGGTATGGATACCCTCAGCTATGCGAATGCACTTCGTGCAGCACTTCGTGAGGATCCTGATATAATCCTCGTAGGAGAGATGCGAGATCTTGAGACTATCTCAACAGCTATAACAGCTGCCGAGACCGGACACCTGGTATTCTCAACACTGCATACGATTGGAGCGGCCAGTACCATCGACCGTATCATAGATATCTTCCCTACGAACCAGCAGCAGCAGGTAAGAGTTCAGCTTGCCATGGTTCTTGAAGGTGTCATATCGCAGTCATTGCTTCCTATAGCAAGTGGCAACGGACGAGTAGCAGCATTCGAGGTCATGCTTGCATCACCTGCTATACGAAGTCTGATACGAGAGGCAAAGACCCATCAGATCCAGTCGACTATCCAGACAAGCAGATCACTTGGAATGGTAACTATGGATGATTCACTCTATGAGCTATATGCGTCAGGCACAGTAACAAGAGAGACGGCCATGACATATGCTCAGGATCAGCAGTATCTGAGAAAGAAGATCAATGGACAGTAAGATACGGATATATGGTAAAATGAATTGCGATATGGCATAATGTGAAATAATTGACAAAGCGGTTTGTGCACATATTATAAAAAAAAACGTGCGAATAATTAAATGTTGATTAAATTTACGCAGTATAGTAAGATGTTTTACATATAGTTTATGTTGCAAAATTGTGCTTTTAACGCGCAGATACATGAAAACGTAAGAATATTAAGATTGGGTCGGAGGAGAGACAATGGCAGTATTTAATTACAAGGTTGTTGACAGAGATGGTAAGAACAAAAAAGGTACCATCGAGGCCCCAAACAGGGATGGCGCTGAGAAGAAGCTCAAGTCGGAAGGATATTCCATCATGAGCCTTACGGAGCAGAGCAGTCCACTTGGGGATATTGGATTATTTAAGAAAAAGGTAAAGTCAAGAGATCTGGGAGTGTTCTGTAAGCAGTTTTCAGCGGTCATCAAGGCTGGTGTTACGATTATCTCAGCACTGGAACTTATGGGTGATCAGATAGAGAACAAGACACTCAGAAAAGCTATACAGGATGCCCGTACATATGTAGAAAAAGGTGGAACTCTCGCTGATGCGTTCAGAGTTAACCCTGATGTATTCCCACCTATCATGATCAACATGGTTGCCGCAGGTGAGATGTCAGGTAACCTGGAGATATGTTTGGACAGACTGGTAGAACATTTCGAGAAGGATAATGCTCTTACGTCCAAAATCAAGGGTGCCATGACATATCCTATCGTAGTGCTTATAGTTATGGTTATAGTAATCATAGTAGTGCTGGTAGCCGTTATTCCTAACTTTGCCAGCATGTTCGAGGATATGGGAACACAGCTTCCACTTGCCACACGTATAATGATGGCCGCTGCGGACTTTGTGAAGTATAAGTGGTGGCTGCTCATCATCATCGTTGCAGCCATCGTATTCGGAGTTAAGTTCTTCAAGAAGACTCCTTTCGGTGAACAGCTTTTTGCAAATCTGGGACTTAAAGCACCTATATTTGGACCTCTGAATGTTAAGACTGCATGTTCAAGATTCGCAAGAACCATGAGTACACTTATGGCATCAGGTATCTCGATGATAGATGCAGTTGAGCAGGTTGCCAAGATGATGGATAACAAGATCATAAGAGACGGCTTGATGGATGCCAAGGTTCAGGTATCCAAGGGTGTGCCACTCTCAAAGCCACTCAAGGATATGGAGATGCTCCCACCTATGCTCTCAGCTATGACTAAGATCGGTGAGGAGACAGGAGATATAGAGGAGATGCTCAGCAAGGTTGCAGACTATTACGACGAAGAGGTAGAGGCGGCAACAAACGCGCTCACATCAGCTATGGAGCCAATCATCATGGTTATCCTTGCATGTATCGTTGGAATGATAGTTGCAGCTGTGTATGGTCCTATCATGAGTATGTACGATGCGATGGATCAGTACTAGAATCAGGGATGCAAGAGATACAATAGAGAGTATCATATGATATATATGTTACTATAGAGAGAGTATTTCTCGGGACTCCTGACCCGGAGCCGGGAAATACAATGAGTGATTAAGTCCGGTAGTACGAGGATACCGGTTTAATATAGTGCAAAAGCACAAACAACAAACAACAAAACGACATATAACAAAAGGAGAGTAAAATTATGAAGAAAAACAACAAAGGTTTCTCACTCGTAGAGTTAATTATCGTTATTGCTATCATGGCAATCCTTGCAGGAGCTCTTGCTCCAGCACTTATCAAGTACATCAACAAGTCAAGAAGATCAACAGATGTACAGAATGCTGATTCACTTAGAACAGCTCTTCAGACAGCACTTTCAGATCCAGATGCAGCAGATGCTGATTCAGCTAATGATACAGATATCCAGTCTGCATCGACAATTTCTGAGAGCGGAGATGCGTTCCAGAAAGAGGTATATTCGATCGTAGGCAAGGCATCACTTAAGACAAAGTATGCACCTAAGGGTGGTCCGGAATCTGGTAAGACATTTGGATTTGTAGTGGATCAGGCTACAAATCAGGTTAAAGTTTATGCAACAGATGATGCTACAACATATGAGCTTTCACCATCAACATGTACTGAGTGGAGCAAGTAATATAAGACGATAGTAAGCACTATCTCGAGTAAACAAAATGTGGATGTATCACATAGATTGTTATCTGATCACATATCTTTATTTCGCCTCGTAAGAATATGAAAGTGACAAGATGACATCAAGAAAAAACAAGATAAAATCCACATACATAATAAAGCTTGTTACGCAACAGGTGCCATGGGTGCCTGTTGCATAATTAAGCTTTTAGCGGTCAGGAGTGATATGCTTGCGGTGACGCCGGCCAGATGGCGGTGCAGAGCTCGCGGCAACGAAACTTATGGCGGCAGCTGGCTTACCTTGTGTAGCTGGTACTTATTTTTCTCGGTGAGTTTCTTCTATATAAAAGGGTCATTATACGGAGGAGATGAACTATTAAAAGGGTGACAGAATGTTGACCTTTATTCAGCAGATAGCCGGACAGTTCGGGATCTGTTGTGACAATTTCTATGAATGGGGTGAACAGCGGTAAGCTGGTACTCAAGCAAATACAAAACTACTGATTAGCGAGGGAGGCTATAAAAATGGCGAGTAATAGCAAAGTTTTAACAATCGACATTACAAATGAAAGTATTACAATCGTTGAAGTTACACCTTCAAACAAAAAACAGTCAACGATCCACAATGCTATCATCTTCGAGACACCGGAAGATGCCTATGAGGATGGAGTGATCAGAGACAAGGAGAGAATAGCAGAGGCAATCAAGTCTCAGCTCTCAGCAAATGGAATTACAAACAAGAACGCAATATTCGTTCTTACCTCTACAAAGATCGTTAACAGAGAGGTTCTTGTACCTTTCGTTAAGGAGAACAAAATCAAAGGAATTATTAATGCGAACTCATCAGAGTATTTCCCTGTTAATATAGAGGATTACGTGGTGTCTCACTCAGTTCTTGAGACCGTTACTGATGAAGAGAATAACAAGCAGCTCAGAGTTCTGGCAGTTGCAGCACCAGAGAACATGGTTAGATCGTACTACGATCTCGCAGCACTTGCAGGACTTAAGGTAGTAGCGCTTGATTATATTGGTAATGCGATGCTTCAGTTGATCAAGACTCAGACAACCGAAGCTATGACAACTATGGTAATCCAGTTGGGCAGTGAATCAACCGTGCTCAACATCGTAAAAGGAGACACACTTCTCCTTCAGAGAACAGTCCCATACGGTACAAATGTAGTAGTAAATGAAGTTATGGATGCAAAGGGTGTGGATGCTACAACGGCTATGACACTTCTGCAGAACGAGAGACTTCTGACAGTAGATTTCGATGATAATGCTATAACAGGAGCATTCAGATATCTCATCAACAACATCGGCCGTGTTATGGACTTCTTCACATCAAAGAACCCTGATAAGCCAATAGATGATGTATTCCTCACAGGTGATGGAGCACTCATCAAAGGTATAGATGGTCTTTTCAAGGTCCAGCTCAATGTATCGACAAGAGTAATGGATACATTGTATAATATTAAGTTTGATCCAAAGATTGATCTCAAGATCTACAATCCGGTATACCTTATGGTTCCGATAGGAGCAGCTTTTGATCCGATGGGATTTGAACTTGGAGAAGCAGGAGCAAAGGGCAGTGCAAGCAGTGTTGACACGACACCTCTTGTGATTGCTTTCCTGATACTTTCAGTGATAATCGCCGGAGGAGTTACAGCGTATTCGTTCATAGCGAAGAACAAGGCTCAGTCAGAACTCGATCAGGTAAACAGAGATATCCAGGCTATAAGTGATATTGAGAAGATAGTTACTGATTGTGAGAATGCACAGAACATCTATATGGATGCTGAGAACATGTACAGCTACACAGAGAACCTCAACGAGAACGTGGGTACACTCATCACAGAACTCGAGGACAAGATGCCGAAGGGAATCAGCCTCACAGCGTTCAATTCAACTGCTGACGGTGTAGACTTTACAGGCAACACAAAGACTTATGAAGATATAGCTGCATTCGCAATCAATCTCAAGGACATCGAGTGTATCGATAATACATTCATAGAGTCTGTAACAGAGAACAAGGATGCGCAGTCAACAGATGTCACATACGATTTTACAGTTAAGTGTATATATAAGGATGCTACAGCAGATGCTGATGCAGCAGAGACTTCAGGTACTGAAGTATCTGCAAATTAAGGAGGTACGGATATGGATTCAATCACAAAGGGTCAGAGAAATTTATTATTATTCATACTTGGTATAGCTATTCTTGTGGTTCCTATAAGGTTCTTTGCAATGGATAATTTTGGTGCCAAAAAGGATCTTGAAAGCCAGAAGAATGAGAGACAGACATATTATAATGAGCTGAAGGCAAAGGATGCCAACAGACAGCAGTATATAGAAGATACAGAAAAGTATACAAAGCAGTATCAGGAAGTTATAGCAAAGTTCCCTTCAGAACTCTATCAGGACAATACAATCATGTATCTCCAGGGAGTTAAGGATAAGTATAAGTTCAACTTCCCAAGTGTTACCATGGGCGAGGAGACACTTTTCTATACACTTGGTTCAGGTGCTGCAGGGGACGTGACAACTACAGATACGACAGTGACAACAGATGCAGCAACAGACGGCACAGCTTCAACTGATGGAACTGTTTCAACAGATGGATACAACTGCTATTCAGCATCATTCCCTGTTACATACGAAGGCGATTACAAGGATATTAAGGATGTGATCGACTATATCAAGACAGGTGATTACAGAATGACACTTGATGAGGTTACCATTGCATTTAATGATCAGACTGGAAAATATGAGGGTGATATGACCATCACATCATATGCTGTAAACGGCGAGGACAGAACAACAGATCATGCAGATGTCAATGTACAGATTGGTACAAACAACATCTTTGGAAACCCGACAGTCAAGTCAACAACATCAACAAGTGCT
>OGNC01000965.1_pt1 | contig 15128 bp, 8 predicted proteins | sample 1573311 | NCBI WGS metagenome assembly OGNC01 (sample SAMEA2581889, study PRJEB24529) | metagenome | biome: Human gut stool | place: China | collected 2011
CCTATTCTTTTAATGAAATGGCTAGAAAAGCAAGATAAACAAGGATGATAAAAATGCTTGAAAACAATAATACGGAGGAATTTCATCATGATCACCATTAAGCAGATCAGTATTACTGATTTATCTACTGATGCCATCGTAAATGCAGCAAATGAGCATCTTCAAGCTGGAGGTGGCGTATGCGGTGCAATTTTCAGCGCAGCTGGATATGATAAACTACAAGCAGCTTGTGATGTCTTCAAGCACTGCGATACAGGTTCCGCTGTCATTACTAGTGGCTTTGACCTTAAGGCGAAATATATCATCCATGCTGTCGGTCCGATCTGGCGCGGTGGTCAGAATGGAGAGCCGCAAGCACTATACAATGCCTATAAACGTTCTCTGGAGCTTGCTACTGAAAACGGGTGCCATTCTATCGGATTTCCATTAATCTCTGCCGGAATCTACGGCTACCCGCTTGAAGATGCATGGAGACAAGCTATCCATGCATGCAGGGACTTCGAGAATAGTTCAACTCATAGCATAGAGATAATTTTTGCAGTATTAGATAAACGAATCATTGACACTGGTATTGAGATTTTGAACGAATTGAATTCTTCAAGCAGCAGCCTTTTATTCGAGAACCTTTTAATATCCGGTCGTCAGGTTGAAGCAGTATTCTTTCATCTACCAAATGAACTCTATGGTTTTCTGAGCAATTGGTATATGTCGCCGTTTGATCTTGACGGTGTTCATTATTCCTCGATGGAGCAGTATATCATGTATCAGAAGTGTGTTCTCTTCGGCGACCAAGCCACAGCAAAGAAAGTGTTGCTGACTGATGATCCTTCGGAACAGCAAAAGCTCGGCAAACTCTGCACCGGTTATATCAATGGTGTTTGGGCTGGCGCAAGACAAGCAATCGCGATGCGCGGACTGCTTGCAAAGTTCAATCAGAACGCTGATTTGAGAGAACGACTTATCAATACAAAGGAAGCCTATCTCGTTGAGTGCGCTCACAGTGATAAAATCTGGGCTTGTGGTATCCGTTTGAATGAATCGGAACGCTTTGATGCAACTAAATGGACTGGACAGAATATCCTCGGCTTTGCTTTGATGGCGGTTCGAGAAATTATCCAAGAGAACCATGAAGTAAATAATACCAGAAGTATCGACAAATTCCATGGCTGTCTTATTGGCGGAGCTGCTGGTGACGCATTGTGCTATGCGGTAGAATTCATGCATGAGAACCAGATTATCTCCAAATATGGAAATGACGGAATCACAGAGTATGAACTAAAAAATGGTGTCGCTGAGATTTCTGATGATACGCAAATGACTTTGTTTACAGCAAATGGTCTGCTCTTTGGTACTACGCGTGGAATGACAAGAGGTATCATGGGCGACTATGAAAGCTATATCCAGATCATGTATCAAAACTGGTATAGGACGCAAAAAGAGACTTACCCAATTCAGGAAGATTATCTTTGTTCATGGCTAATGAATATCCCAGCGCTATTTAGTCGCCGTGCTCCAGGTAACACTTGTCTCTCTGCGATCAAGCAAGGAGCAGAAGGATCAACCGTTCATCCAATCAACGATAGTAAAGGCTGCGGCGGAGTAATGCGCGTTGCACCTATTGGTTTGTATTTTGTCAATAAACATCAGCAATTTGAAATGTCAGATAAACTCGGTGCAGAGGCGGCGGCATTGACACACGGGCATGATCTTGGTTTTATTCCGGCAGCAGCATTAGTTCATATTATTAGAGCGTTATTAGAAGAAAGAATTTCTCTGAAAGATGCTGTGAAGGACGCAATTGATGCTATGAGAAAACTGTTTCCTGATGCGAAACACATTAATGAGTTTACGGCAATCATGGAAAAATCAATCATGCTTTCCGATACAGCATCCGATGACCTGAATGCCATTCACCAATTGGGAGAAGGCTGGGTTGCCGAAGAAACATTAGCAATCGCTGTTTATTGTGCTTTGAAATACGAGCGAGATTTTGACAAGGCTATCCGCGTAGCGGTTAATCATAATGGCGACAGTGATTCTACTGGCGCAGTCTGCGGCAATATACTTGGAGCGTATCTTGGCTATGATGCGATTCCTCAGAAATACAAGGAGCATCTGGAATTGCATGATATTATCATAGAAATAGCAGATGATCTGTATAATGACTGTCGGATCAGTGAATATGATTCAAACCGCGATGAAGTGTGGGAAAGCAAGTACATATACGCTACTTATCCCGGTGGGAAACTTTTCTTGATTGCCGCACTCTGCTTGTCCCTGACAGCTTGCGGAATGGACTCAAGCACTACTCCTGCGCAGCAGCCGACCGATCAGGTAACAGAGCAGACAACGCCTGCTGAAAGTGTATGCAGAGCAACTATCACAGAGATTAACGGTAATACGGTCACTGTTACCCCTGTGGACGGCTCATGGGAACTCAGCTCGGCAGATAAGTTTACGCTATCAGCATCTCTGCTTGACGAAGGAGTAACTCCGGCTGTTGGCATGACACTCGAAATCACCTATGATGGTAATATTCTGGAAATCTATCCTGCTATGTTCGGAAACATTCAGAAGGTCACTGTCGTTTCTGAGCCAGCCACAGCTTCTCTCTCAAACAAGGGAACGCTGATGAACGATCTTGAATATGAGATTGCTAAGGGAGATTCCTATAATTCAAAGTATAAGCAGCGTGGATACTGCGTTGATGTCGTAGACGGCAAGTATCAGTACACGATCTGCAGCGGAGAGCGTTCCACCGGCGGATATGGAATCAAGGTCACTGGCCTTGACTGCTTAGATTGCGGTACGGTGATCGTGACCGTAGAGGAAACAGCTCCGGCACAAGATGAAACTGTTACGGAAGCGTTTACTTATCCGAACTGCGCAATTACATTCTCACATGAGCCGCCTGACGGAATAATAATCAAGAACTCTTCCGGTTTTGAATATGAATGCCTGGGTATTCTTACTTCCACCCAGGATCTAAAAACACCACGTTATTCTCTTCCACGCAGAGCAATCATGGTCAACGGAACACTGTATGTTGATACTGGCTATGTTTCCAGCCTTGTGCGCTGCGGCATGCTTGATGGAACGATTGAAAAAGTTATCGACAGCAGTGAGATACCGGACGAGGACGGCGAAGCAAACTTCAATGCAGAAGGCTGGCAGTACGGTTTTGAGAAGGATACCCTCGATGTCCAGATTGGTAATGAATTCTGCATTTTCGCTGCAGAAGGTTCATATACAGCTGAAGATGGCTATATTCCGGAAGGTGTTATGCATTTCATGGCGACTGTTGACGAGGTAACGGACGATGGCTTTGTCATCGTGAAAACAGATACCCCGTCCGAACGATTCCCGCAGATCAAGAAAGATGTCAGATACAGGCTCAGCATGGAAGCCTATGATCCCGGTATCTATAACGGTGAACTCGCACCTGGAAATGTGCTCATTGTAGCATGCAAAGGCAATTTCGAGGGAGAGGATCCCGTGACAATCACCGATGTATACAGCTTTTCGCCTGTTGGCAGCAGTCCTTGTCAGCCGTATGATGCGAGCAAATAATAATCAGATAAAACTATAAAGGAGCGTTATTAGTATGAAAAGAATCGACATTGGAACAATTGTTGTTGATGACAATAATAATCAATACAGCATTATTGATGAAGTTGGAAGTGGGGGCTTTTCTCGTGTATATAAAGCAACGTGTAATGGTGGATTTTACGGAATCAAAGTATTGGATCATTTCGATTCAAAAAGCATCTATAGTTTAAAAAATGAGTTTGACATTGCAAGTAGGGTGGCGTCAGATCACGCTATAAAGTATTATTATTTGAATGAGCATGGTCATAATGACTATCCATGCTTTATTGTCATGGAATTTGCAGATGGTGGGAGTTTAGAAGATGAACTTAAAACTTTAGAGCGAATAGGAGCTTCGTATCCATCAGAAAAGCTTTTTGACATTTATATTCAGTTAATTGACGGAATGATTGATATTTGTCAAGAAGCAGTTCATAGAGATATAAAGCCCGCTAACATCTTAAAATCTAATGGAAAATATAAAATTAGTGATTATGGCTTGTCTAAGTATATTAATGAGGCAACAAGATCGGCATCGAAAACCATGAAAGGGTATGGTACAAAAGAGTACTACGCACCAGAATTGTGGGCTAATCCCGGTGAGCATGGTTTAAATAATATTCAAGTGGATATTTATGCAATGGGGATTGTGTTCTATCAGATTGCAAATAATAGGTATCCTTACAATGATACTGGAGACTACAGAACGATGCATATGACTGCGGCAATTAATCCGTTTAATTCTAATGTTGATACAGTTTTTCAGAATCTCATAAATAAAATGATGGCTAAATCTACAACCGAACGTTTTAAATCATGGGAAGAAATAAAAAAATTCCTATCTGAATCTGATGCCGGAAAATGCGGTTCAAGAGATGCATTTGTAGACTTATTATTAAAGGATTCGGCTATGAGAAAGCAATCAATAGATTCCAAAGTTGCAAAACAAACGAAGGAAGAAAACGAAAGGATTGAAGCGTTCAGAAGACTTATCAGCCTGATTCAATCGAAAATTTACAATCCATTAATGCAGATTGTTGATAGCTTCAATCGAAATACTGCAAACGGTAAACTGAAATTAAGTAATATAGAAATAAACGATGAAGAGGAGACATTTTCTTTTCAGTACACAGTTGAACCTCTTTCAGAAGACGAAGACGAACGAGAAATTAGCTTTTGTTTTATGACAACTCCAATAGAAGAAACGCAGCCTCTTAGAGTGATTCCTACAACAGTGTATTATGATGAAGATGATAAAAACGAATTGCTTAACAATATTATTAATCCAAATCCACGAATTATCGAATACAAATACTTGAAAAGTAAGATATTGCTTTGGGGAGTAATTCAAGCAGACTGTGGGGTTGGTATAAATGTTGCTATTCTTGATAATCCAGCTGATCCTCTTTATGGAATTTTAAAAGTGTTCTTGCGAGTTCCTAATATTCATGGATGGAATTATTGGATTCCTATAGAAACAAAGGAACAATTAAAATCCGTTTGTCCTTATTTTCGCGAATATAATTACAGTACAAAAGTCGAAGACTTTGAATTTAACGTAATAAAGACACTTATACAGTTCAATATAACTTTTTCTTATGGTCAAATAAAAGATCCGAATGGTAATGGATTAATAGCGAAATTGTATTAAGAATGGCATAACATAATAATTCTAGTGCAGAGCTATTTTACACACAGCAAGCGTTAAGTAAGTATAATTATGAGTCTACATTTGTGAAGACATGGATTTCTTCCCTCCAACTACATAAGGTCGGGTGCTTTTAGTAAGTCAAAGCGCACTGTATCTCCGAGAGACACTGGACTTGTTTCCGAGAACGGTGAAAATCCATTCCACGATAATCTCATCATTTCTACATAAGAGAAAAAGTGCCGAATTTTCGGCACTTTTCTTATGCTCTTTATTTTTTCCTTGACATCAAAACTACGCACTCAACGTGTCCCGTTCTGGGGAACAGATCCACCGCCTGAACCTTCTGGGCGTGGTATCCCATCTTGTCCAGCAGTGCACAGTCCCGGGCGGCAGTGGCAGGATTACAGGAGATCATCACAATGCGCTGGGGTGCCATGCGGCACACTGCCTCCAGAGTCTGGGCATCACAGCCCTTTCGGGGCGGATCCAGCACGATCACATCCGGATGCTCTCCGCGCTGGGCAAGCTGCTGTGCCCACTGGGCTGCATCCCCCACATGAAAGTCGGCGTTTTCAATGCGATTCTCCCGGGCATTCCGGATGGCATTTTCCACCGCCTGGGGGATCACCTCTACCCCGGTCAGGTGCTTCACCCCATCCGCCATGGACAAGCCGATGGTACCGGTGCCACAGTACAGATCCAGCAAAGACTGGCGACCGTCCAGCTGCGCAAATTCCCGGGCAATGCCATACAGCCGCTCCGCCTGGGCAGTGTTCACCTGGTAAAAAGCATGGGGGGACAGCTCCACCCGGATGCCGCACATGGTATCCCGGATCGCCGCCTGCCCCAGCAGGGTTTCCGTCCGCTTACCCAAAATCACGTTGGTGCGTGCCGGATTCACATTCATGCAGATACTGGTCAATTGCGGAAACCGGTGTTGCAGTTGCTGACTTAAGGGCATCAGCTGTTCCCTTGCCGGACGGGTCACCACAAAGCAAAGCATGACTTCCCCGGAATGATACCCCTGCCGCAGGTACAGATGCCGCAGCAAGCCCGTCCCCCTCTGCTCGTCATAGGGCTGGAGCCCCTGCTGCCGGATGTGTTCCAGTGCTGCCTCCAGGATCTCACCGAACAAGGGCGGCTGCAAAGCACAATGGGTATAGGGAACGATCCGATGGCTCCGCTTGGCGTAAAAGCCGCAGACAGCCTGTCCGTTCTGCATGCCCACCGGGTACTGAGCCTTGTTCCGGTATCCTATTGGCGTATCACAACCCAGAATGGGCAAAAAAACAGGGTGCAGCCCGCCGATCCGGACAAACGCATCCTCCACCACCTGCTGTTTGACGTTGCATTCCGCCTGGTAGGTCATATGCCGGAAGGCGCATCCGCCGCAGGACGCATAAACCGGGCAATCCGGCTGAATCCGGTCCAGGGAAGGCTCCTCCAGCTGTTCGATGATGCCGAAGGCGTAGGTGGGCATGGCCTTGACGATTCTGCATTGCAGCTTGTCCCCAACGGCAGTCCGGGGGACGAACACCGCCTCCCCTTCGATCCTGCCGACCCCATTGCCCTCTGCCGTCATGCCGGTAATGGTCAGGGGTACAATTTCATTTTTCTTTCTCATGTCAGCGGCGCTCCACAATCTGCACAATAGGTGCTGTCTGATCGGTTTTGCCCGGCACAGAAAGGACAGGTCACGGTGCTGCCCTCTCCCAGTCCGGCACAAAGCTCTTCCAATTCCCTGCGCTTCCGGGTAATTTGCTCCACCAGAGACGCCGTATCCGGCTCCCGGCTGCGAACCAGGGCAAAATAGCTGGCTCTGCCCAGTTCCTCATACAGACCATTGAGTCGGTTCAGACACTTAGCCCGTTCCAGCCGAAGCCGGGAATAGGCAATGGCACTGCCGGTCTTTTCTGCGGCGGCATCGAACACTTTCCGGAGATCGCTCCAGGCATCATACTCCATAGTCGGCTCCTTCCATGATACGGCGGATTTGCTCCTTCTTCTCCATCAAGGCGTCAAACTGCCCAATGTACTCATAAGGAAATTTGTAATTCCGGATCCGGGTGATCTTCCCCTCCGGGCATACGAGCTTGGTGGACGCACCACAGCCTGCTCCGAAAATGGTCTGGGTCTCATCCATAATCAGAATATTGTACAGGCTTTCGTATCCGGGCTTTGCATAGCCCACGTTTTCCAGATTCTCCAGGGTATTCTTCTGACGATACAAATAGTAGGGCTGATAGCCCTGGGCAGGCAGACAGCTGCTGCTGTAATCCACCATGGCAGCGGCAGGATTTGCAATCTGCCGTTCTCCCTGGGCATACAGATCCGCCGCCCGCTTCAGAGTCAGGGTATGTACCGTGACGCTTTCCGGCTCCAGGGCAATGACCCGATCCAGGGTATTCCGGAAGCTGTCCGGGGTATCCTGGGGCAGTCCGGCGATCAGATCCATATTGATATTGTCAAAGCCCATGGAACGGGCAAGCAGAAAGGCATCCACTGCCTGCTGCGCCGTATGCTTTCTGCCAATGGCACGGAGCACCGCATCGTTCAGAGTCTGGGGATTGATGGAAATCCGGTCAGCCCCATACCGGCGGATCACTTCCAGCTTCTCCCGGGTGATGGTGTCCGCTCTCCCCGCTTCTACAGTATATTCCCGGATCCCATCCAGGTGCATGCTGCTTTGCAGGGTATCCATGATCTGTGCCAGCTGCTGCGCAGAAATGGCAGTCGGCGTACCGCCGCCGATGTACACCGTGTCCAGCTTCAGATGCAGTGCCCGGATCAGTTCCCCGTAGATCCGGATCTCCCGGCACAGGCAGTCCACATAGGCTGGGATCAGTTCTCCGGCTTCGGCAATGGAATGGGACACAAAGGAGCAGTAGCTGCATCGGCTGGGGCAGAAGGGAATGGAAATGTACAGACTGATGGCATCCGGGGCAAGTCCCTGCAACAGGGGCAGCTGCACCCGGGCAGTTGCCTTTGCCAGCGCCAGCTTTTTCTCTGACACCAGATAGGTCTGCTGCATATGCGCCGCAGCCTGCTCCAGGGTACTGCCCTGCTCTACGGCAGCGGTCAGCATCCGCACCGGTCGGATGCCGGTCAGCATGCCCCAGGGAGGTGTCACGCCGGTGGCTTCCGTCAGATGGGCATACAGCGTCCGGCACAGGGTATGCTCGGCGGCATGCTTGTCCCCATCCGGAGACAGGGAGGCTTCCCTAAGCCGGCGCACGCCGGACAGGCTGGTCTCCACCAGGATTCGATCTTCTGTAAAGACCGTGCGGATAAAATCCCCTGCACAGGGGGCATCCTCCGTACAGAATGCAAAGCGCATTGCCGGGAAAAACAGCTTGACCGTGGCTTCGGTTTCATATTTAAAGTCGTGACCGATGAGAAAAATAGTCATATCAGGTATAATCCCGCAGATACGGGTTGTGCTCCTTTTCGTAATCCAGGGTGGAGGCGCCGTTGTGTCCCGGATAGATCAGCAGATCCCCGGTCAGACCGTTGAGCCGGGTCAGGGATTTGCGCATCTGGGGCATACTGCCGCCGGGAAAGTCGGTTCTGCCGATGGATTGGCGGAACAGGGTATCTCCGCTGAGCAGAAGCCCGTTGCCCAGGTAACAGACGCTGCCGGGGGTATGTCCGGGCGTATGCAGCACGGTGAGCTCCACATCATCCAGCCGGATATGCTCCCCGTCGGTCAGGGTATCCGCATCCGGTACCGGGGCAAAGCCCTGCATGCCCATGGGCGTGGACAGACTCCGGATCTCGTCCGTCAGCATACCCAGATCATCTCCGTGAATGTACACCGGAGCGCCGGTTTCCTGCTGCACCTGGGCAACGCCGCCGATGTGGTCATAATGGCCATGGGTCAGCAGGATCCGATCCAGGTGCAGCCCCTGCTGTCGCAAAAGCCGCAGCAAAATCTCCGGATCTCCACCGATGTCCACCGCAATGGCGTTTTTCTGGTCTGTTTCAAGAATATAGCAATTGGCACCCAGGGGGCCAAGGGAAAGCATGTGTACCTTCATGAGGGAAACTCCTTTCTTCAGTCAGCACCACACAGGGCTTGTGCAGTGCCTTTATCCGTTCTTTTCGGTTTTCACAGCAGCACGCTCCACGCTGATGACGCCCTTCACATGGCGGATCTTATCCATCAGATTCCGCAGCTGCTCCGTGCCGGCAATGGTGATCGCCGCTTCAAACAGGGCATTGCCATTTTTCAAATTCCGGGAGGCGGAGTGAATGATGGGGATCTTGGACTCCATCAGCACCCCGGTAATATCGTACACCAGTCCCACCCGGTCAGTGGCAATGACCTCGATGCCGGTCTGCATGGCTGTCTGGGGCGTGGCTGCCCACTGAACATTCACCCAGCGCTCCGCCTCAGCCGGGTCGTTCCGCTTCATGGCTGCCCGGTAATTGACACAGTTTTTGTTGTGAATGGAAATGCCGTGGCCACGGGTGATAAAGCCCACGATCTCGTCCCCGGGCAGTGGATTGCAGCACTGGGCATACTTCACCACGCAGCTGTCGATATCATCCAGAATGATGCTGCCCGTATTCCGGGCACGGACACCAGGATTCGGCGCTTCCGGTGTCGGAGCAGTTTCCTCGGTTTTGTACTGCTTGACGTATTTATCCCGAAGCCGGGACATGATCTTGGACAGCAGGATGCCGCCGTAGCCAATGGAGGCATAGAAGTCATCCAGGGTGGAGCAGTTGTGCCGCTTCAGGTCATCCGCCAGGAATTCCTCCAGCTTGTCCTCGGGCACATGGATCTGGTACCGGCGGAATTCCCGCTCCAGAGCATTCTTTCCGGTTTCGATGTTCTCTCCCCGGCACTCCTTCTTGAACCATGCCCGGATCTTGGACTTTGCCTCGTTGGTCTTGGCGATCTCCAGCCAGGAACGGCTGGGACCCTTTTTCGGATCCTTGCTGGTGATGATCTCACAGATCTGCCCGGTCTGGAGCTGATAATCCAGGGGGACGATCTTGCCGTCCACCTTGGCGCCGATGGTCTTGTTGCCGATCTCGGAGTGGATCCGGTAGGCGAAGTCAATGATGGTAGAATGGATGGGCAGGGCGATGGAATCTCCCCGGGGGGTCATGACCATAATCTCCTCCGGGGCAATGTCGTTCTTGATGATCCGAACGATCTCCTCGGCATCATCCGATGCCTGCTGGGCTTCAATGACCTGTCGGATCCAGGCAAGGCGCTCCTCCATCTTGTCCTTGCCCTGGACGCCCTCCTTGTACTTCCAGTGGGCGGCAATGCCGTATTCCGCCGTAGCATGCATCTCCCAGGTACGGATGCCCTCCCTGCCCAGTACGGTGGTGTGCAGGGATTGGTACATATTCGCCTTGGGAGTGGAGATATAGTCCTTGAACCGGTTGGGGATGGGACGGAACATATCGTGGATCAGTCCCAGTACATTGTAGCACTCCCCCACCGTGTTGACGATGATCCGCACGGCGTATTTGTCGTACACTTCCTCGATGCTCTTGTGGTTGACGAAGATTTTCTTGTAGATGCCGTAAATGCTCTTGACCCGTCCGTCAATCTGAGGCGGTGCGGAAAATTCCACGTCCTTGAACCGGTCGGCAATGCGCTTCTTGATGCTTTCGATGAACGCCTCCCGTTCCTCTTTCTTGATTTCCAGAATATGCTCAATCTCCGCATAGGCGTAGGGATCCAGGTAGCGGAACGCCAGATCCTCCAGTTCCTCCTTCACTGCCCGGATGCCCAGACGGTGGGCAATGGGGGCGTAGATGTTCATGGTTTCCAGGGCGGTTTTCCGCTGCTTATAGGAGGGGCGGTACCGGAGAGTGCGCATATTGTGGAGCCGGTCGCACAGCTTGATGATGATGACCCGGATATCCTGGGACATGGCAAGGAGCATTTTCCGCACATTCTCCGCCTGCTGCTCTTCCGGGCTGAAGATCGGGATCTTGTTGAGCTTGGTCACGCCGTCCACCAGCATGGCAACGTCCTGGCCAAAGCGTTTCTTCACTTCCTCCAGGGTTACCGGGGTATCCTCCACCACGTCGTGAAGCATGGCGGCACAGATGGTGTCCGTGTCCATGCCCAGCTCCAGCAGAATGTAGGAAACCGACAGCGGATGGATGATATAAGGCTGTCCGGAGGAGCGGGTCTGCCCCTCGTGAGCCTTGGCGGCAAATTCGTAGGAGGAGATGATCTTGCTCAGATCATACTGCTTGTCCTCCGTAAGAATTTTCTGGATCAGCATGTCTATGGTACATATTTCTTCCGGCATTGTGATTCCCCCAATCAAGTAAAACCGTTTTCAGCGAGTCTGTGCAGCTCCAGGAACACCTGGGATTCGGTGATCTGCACCTTGGCGGTCACCGGCAGCCGCCGCAGAGTCCCTGCCGCAGGATCCAGTGCGATCAATCCCCGCTCTGCGAAAATATCGCAGCAAATGCGAAATTTACAGTAGTTCAGATCCGTCCCGGCACAGGCGGCATACAGCGCTTCCAAGGGCATGTCCTCCTGACCGATGGCATTGTACACCCGGATCAGCTCCTGCCGGGCAGGCAGCATCCTGCCGTAATACGCCCTGGGCAGTGCCTCCTTCCGCCAGTAGGCTTCATAGCTTGCCTGGGCGGCAAAGTATGCGCTCTGTTTGGTGCCGGACAACCGACCGTCCCGGATCCTTGCCCGGATACAAGGCTTGCCGTTCCAGCTGTCCGCCTGGATGGTCAGCAGCAAGTCACAGGCATCCCCCTGTCGGAAGGGCAGGGCATCCGGCTTGCAGAAAAACCAGAATGCGCTGATGTTCACGTCTCCGTACCGGAGGGTGATCCGGCTGTGCTGCCCGTTTTTCGTAGAGGTCACCCCAGTGACGGATGCCCCCACCACCGCAAACAGCGGCTCCGGATTCTCCGCACCGAAGGGCGCAAGCACCTCCAGCCCTGCCGCCTGTTTGGGTGTATACAAAGCGGGGGGCAGCAGCAAGGCGGAAAGCTCCGGTACGGGCATAACCGGGAACTGCTCCCTGGCATACTGCTGCACCAGTCGGTCAAATTCCGGAAGATCCGCCGCTGAAAGGGTCATGCCGCCGGCGCCCTTGTGTCCTCCCCAGTGCGTCAGCACCCCGGATGCGGCATGCAGGCACTGGTACACGGAAAAATCCCCGAAGGAACGGGCGGAGCCCCGGGCGGTGTCTCCCTCCACGGAAAGCAGGAAACAGGGCTTTCCGAACCGCTCCACCAGCCGGGCGGCAAGAATGCCGATGACTCCGGGATGCCAGCCCTCCCCCGCCAGTACAAGCACCCGGGCGTGAAGCAGAGCCGGTTCCTCCCGGAGCTTCTGGTCGATCTGCTGCATGATGGCGTTTTCCGCAGCCTTCCGCTCCGTGTTCAGCTGATCCAGTTGAGCGGCAAGAGATTCCGCCTCCTGGGGATCATCGCACAGCAGAAGCCGAACCGCCAGGGTAGGAGAGCCGAACCTGCCGGCGGCATTGATCCGGGGTGCCAGCATAAAACCGATGCTGTGGGCATCCAGGGGCTTTTCTGCCAGACCTGCCACCTGGATCAGCGCCAGCAAGCCCTCCCGTTCGGTGTTTTGCAGATACTCCAGACCCCGGCGCACCAGGAACCGGTTTTCCCCATCCAGGGGTACGATATCCGCCACCGTACCGATGGCGGCAAGGTCGCCAAACTGCTCCAGCGCCATATCGTAGCCGCCCCCGTCCAGAGCCGCAATCAGCTTCAGGGCAACCCCTGCGCCGCACAGGTTTTTGTAGGGACTGGGACAATCCGCCCGGTGGGGATTGACCACCGCCGCCGCCCGGGGCAGGCATTCTCCCGGCTGATGGTGATCCGTTACCACCAGAGTCATGCCCAGCTGGGCGATCAGCTCCGCCTCCGCCAGGGCGGCAATGCCGTTGTCCACGGTGATAATGAGGGAAACCCCCTCCTGTGCCAGCTGCCGGATGGAGGCTTCGTTCATGCCGTAGCCCTCGCTGCGCTCGGGTATGTAAAACCGCACATCCGCCCCCAGACATTCCAGATAAGAGTACAGCATCACCGTGGCGGTGACTCCATCGCAGTCGTAATCCCCGTACACACAGATGGGCTTGCCGGATTCCACCGCTTCGTTGATGACCTCCGCCGCTTCCTGCATATCCCGGATCAAGAAGGGGTCGGACAGCTCGTCCGAGCCAAGGAAATCCGCCGCCGCCTGTACCGTGCGGATACCCCTTGCGGCAAGCACCACCGCACATAAAGGCTCCAGATCACTGCCCTTCGTCAGTGCACCCGCCGCTGCCTCATCCGGCCTGGTAATGCTCCATTTTTTCATATTCCTCTGCAAATCCGCTGCCAGGCAGGGATCCTCTCCTTTTCTGCGGCATCCGCCGCTTATTGCATCATATTATTATAGCATTCTATCCGGCAGATTGCAAGGGCAATGCAGCACAAAGCAGCGCATATCCGCAAAGGCGATCCCACACAAAATATTATGTCGGTTTTTTAAAAACGGGGCTTTCTTTTTTGCGGAATCCGTAGTATAATAGTATTATATTGTTTCTTCGCAGGCTTGAAGAAGCGGAAATGAAATCGGACGCATTGGGGAGCGTATCGGGTGAGGTAAATTATGCAAACACAGTATTCATTGGGCATCGACGTGGGCTCCACCACGGTAAAAACCGTCGTGATCGACGACGCAAAGCAAATCATCCGTTCCAGATATCAGCGGCATTATTCCCGGATCAAGGAAACCGTTTCCGAACAGCTGGAGCAGATTGCCGGAGAGTACCCGGACAGCCTGTTCACCCTGTGCATCACCGGCTCCGCAGGGCTGGGGCTTGCCAATCATGCAGACCTGCCCTTTGTGCAGGAGGTGCATGCGGCATTCATCGCCGTGAAGGAAGCATATCCGGACACGGACGTGGTGATCGAACTGGGCGGCGAGGATGCCAAGATCATCTTTCTGACCGGAGGCGTGGAGCAGCGTATGAACGGCTCCTGCGCCGGAGGCACCGGGGCATTCATCGACCAGATGGCAACCCTGCTGGGTGTCACCGCCGACGAGCTGGATCGGCTGGCATTGCAGGCGGAGCAGGTATACCCCATTGCCTCCCGCTGCGGCGTATTTGCAAAATCCGACATTCAGCCCCTGCTGAACCAGGGAGCACGTCGGGAGGATATCTCCGCCAGCATCTTTCAGGCGGTGGTGGATCAGACTGTATCCGGTCTGGCACAGGGCAGACAAATTCAGGGAAAGGTGCTGTTTCTGGGGGGGCCCCTGTCCTTCCAGAAGGGACTCCGAAAGGCGTTTGTGCAGACTTTGGGACTGGACGATGCCCATGCGGTATTCCCGGAAACGGCACCGGTGTTCGTGGCATACGGCTGCGCCCTGTTCGCCAAGGAAGGCGGCACTCCCATGCGCCTGTCAGACTGCCTGGAAAAGCTGCAGAAGGCACGGGGCGGTGAACAGCGCATGACCGGCAGACGGCTGTTTGAGGATCGGGCGGAATATGAAGCCTTCATCCAACGGCACAAGCAGCACGACCTGAAGTATGCGGATCTGCACACCTACACCGGGGACGCATACCTGGGAGTGGACGCAGGCTCTACCACCACTAAGCTGGTGCTCATCACCGGCAAGGGAGAGCTGCTGTACTCCCACTATGCCTCCAACCAGGGGCAGCCTCTGGACAAGATCGCCGAAAAGCTCCGGGAAATCTACCGGGAAAAGAACCCTGCCATGCGGATCCGGGCATCCGCCGTTACCGGCTACGGCGAGGAGCTGATGAAGGACGGGCTGGGCATGGATTTCGGCATCGTGGAGACCGTCGCCCACTACCGGGCGGCATCCTACTTCTGTCCGGATGTGGATTTCATCATCGACATCGGA
>OGNC01000973.1_pt1 | contig 15076 bp, 10 predicted proteins | sample 1573311 | NCBI WGS metagenome assembly OGNC01 (sample SAMEA2581889, study PRJEB24529) | metagenome | biome: Human gut stool | place: China | collected 2011
TGCCCCAAGGTTCTGGGAAACATACGGCGAAACTGCATTACCGATAGACACGAAGATCAGAGAAAAAACATTCTCCACCCGCATCGTCGCCGCATATCCTGCAAGTGCCTGTGTGCCGAAGGGATTTACCACTGCCTGTACGATCATCATACCGATCGACACGGTAGACTGCTGCAGGACCGAGGGCACTGCGATCCGAAGCATCGAGCGCAACTTGCGCCCGTCAAACCACTGAAACGGGCTTTGGTATCGCCGCATCCGGTATAAGAAAATCAAAAGTGAAAAAACAGCGGAAATTCCCTGGGCAATCAGGGTTGCAAGCGCCGCGCCGAATACACCAAGCCCCAGACCGGCTACCATCCAAAGATCCATCACAATATTCAGGATGGATGAAAAGATCAGCAGCCCCAGCGGAATTTTTGATTCACCGATGGAAGTGAACATGGTGGAGAGAATATTGTACATGAACAAAAACGGAAAGCCCACAAAATAGACCCGCAAGTACAGTACCGCTTCGTTCAGAATATCGGCAGGGGTCTGTAACCCGCTCATCATCGCATGGGAAAAGCAAAAGCCAAAGACACCAAGGATGATGCTCAGAAGTAAAAAGCTGATCAGTGATGTAGACACAATGGTTTTCATTTTGCCATACTCTTTGGCGCCGAAATAGCGGCTCACAAGTACACCGGCTCCTACACCGGCTCCCAGCGCTATACAGATGAACACATTCGTAAGCGCAGCACAGGCTCCAACTGCCGCAAGTGCAGAGGAGCCTACAAACTGACCAACAATGATTGAATCAGCCATATTATATACTTGTTGAAAAAAGCTGCCCAAGATCATGGGCATTGCAAAAACTGTCAATGCCTTTAAGGGGGCATCTGTAATTAAGTATTCATCTTTTGACATTATTTTTCCCTCATTCCGCTATAATTAAGCTATAGTATATCCGATTGAAAGACAAATTACAATATAGCATTCTTTATCGACATTTTTCCATTTCTTATGCTTTCCCTCTAATGCAAACATCATACTGCTCCTTTGTATTTTAATTTAAAAAGCCGCCCAGGCCATAGGCCTGTGCGACTTCTCATAACATGATTTAAATTAAGTTTATCCTTCAATAGCAATATGCTTTGTGGTCTCAACTTTCTTTTGCTCCTTCTTCGGAACTGAAAGTTTAAGAATACCATCCTCATACTTTGCCTTGATATCTTCCTGCTTCAGCTCATCACCTACATAGAAAGACCTGCTCATAGCACCGGAATAGCGCTCCTTGCGGATATACTTGCCATCCTTTTCTTCCTTTTCTTCCTTGTCAAGCCCTTTGGCTGCGCTGATAGTTAAGTAACCATTTTCCAGCTTAGCTTCTATTTCGTCTTTCTTGAATCCCGGAAGATCTATATCTACTTCGTAACTATTGTCAGTTTCCTTGACATCAGTCTTCATAACGTTCTTTGCGTGTTTACCATAAAGCGCCTTGTCAACATCAGGAAATGAAAAATCCATCCAATCATCGTTAAATAAGTTTTCTCCAAAAATACTAGGCATCAACATAAGTCATCTCTCCTTCTTAATCTATAAAATCTGTGTCAACCTGTTTCTTTGGAACCGGGATGTTTTAAGAACTCAAAGCCTTTGCTTTTTGTTCCTTTCCTTTGTTCTTGACTATGTTATACACCCAAAATTAGCACTCGTCAATAGAGAGTGCTAATAATTTATAAATAGTTTATAATTATTTCAATTCTTACTATTTTCAGAAGTGTTGAAAAGACTGTACAGGATAAGCCGTAATATATTAGTACGTTAATTAATTTCTATTATGATTTGTCAAATTCGTGTGAAGTAATCTAAAGGAAATTGGATTGTGATTTCGATTTTACATTTATTATTAGATTCTAATCGGTGTATTAAGAACGTAAATTTATACAAAAGGGGTATATTAATATGAACAAAAGAATAACAAGGAAATTGTGCATTGTTGGCTTGATATCTTCTATTGTCTTATCAGGATGTGGTAAAGCAGGTATAACAGGTGGAAGTATAGATGAATCAGCAGGTGGCACAGATAAAGTTGTCTCCTTAAAAGTGTGGACAGAAAAGGATGGTCTGGATGTCATGAACAAAATGCTGGACAGCTTTAAGGAACAATATAAAGATGAAGCAGAGTTTGATATAACGGTTGAAATCCAGGCAGATTCACAGGTTCGTGATGTTATGCTTACAGATGTACACAATGGTGCAGATGTGTTTTCATTTCCAGATGATCAGATTATATCATTAACGGCTGGCGGAGTTCTGACAGAGGTACCCAATGCAGATGAAATAGCAGCAGCTAATGTAAAGGAGTCAGTCGAAGCAGCGACTCTGAATGATACATTATACGGCTATCCTATGACAGCAGATAATGGATATTTTATGTATTATAATAAAGAATATTTTTCAGAAGATGATGTTAAATCATTAGACAAAATGTTGTCCATAGCAGCAGCTAATAATAAAAAAGTAGCTATGGAGTTTAATTCTGGATGGTATCTTTATACATTTTTCGGAAATACAGGACTTAGTCTTTCTATTAAACCAGATGGTATAACTAATGAATGTAACTGGAATTCGCAGACAGGTGACATAACCGGAGCAGCTATAAAGCAGGCGCTTGATAGTATAGCAGCTAATCCAGGGTTTGTAAGTATGCCTAACGGAGATATAGCTGAACACATTAAAAGTGGTGATGTTATAGCAGGAATAAGTGGTGTATGGGATGTTATGAATGTAAAGGAAGCCTGGGGAGAGAATTATGGTGCCTGTAAGCTGCCAACATATACAGTTGCAGGAAAGGAAGTTCAGATGTCTTCGTTTACAGGCTATAAGATGATGGGCGTGAACTCTTATTCAAAGAATAAAGAATGGGCATGCAGGCTTGCTGACTGGTTGACTAATCAGCAGAATCAGGAGCTTAGGTTTAAAGAGAAAAATCAGGGACCATCTAACAGTAAGGCAGCAGAATCAGATGAAATCAAAAAAGTGGCTGCAATACAGGCAATCATTGCACAGTCCCAGTATGGAACATTACAAAGAGTAGGAAACAGCTACTGGGATGCCTGTAAGAAGTTTGCTAATACGGTGCTTAGTGGTAATAATGGTGGTTTATCAGATCAGGAAGTTATGGATACATTAGTTAATGAAATTACAGCTTCTGCTGTTAAGTAGCAGTAAGATGATCAAAGTTGATTTACTGTATGTGAAAAAGATTGGAGAACAAGCATGAATAATAAAAAAAGGACGAGCCTGAAGACACTGATATTATTGCCGGTATTTATACTAGGTGCTTTAACAATAATATGTAATGTTATGGCTATAAACAATATAAGAACTGTTAACTCTAATGCCGCTGATATAACAGATAATTGTATGATGAGTGTTTCAGATCTTGGTGAAATAAAGAATGATATACAGGTTATTCATACACTTGGATTATCACATATTATTGCAACAGATCTTAATACTATGATATCAGTGGTAGGTGAGATTAATGATAATCAGGAAGAATTAGAGAAAAAGCTGGACGAATATAAGAAATATGTCCAGAATGATGATATGGATACATATAATTCATTAGTAAGTAATTATAATACTATGAAATATGAACTTGGAAACATTATGGCATACAGTGCTTTAGGCAAGAATGAGGAAGCATATGCTATTGCTAACGGAGTCGTAAGTGATAGCAGCACAGCAATCCAGAAGGATATTGAGGTGCTAAGCACACATGCCAATGATACAGCTTCTGAGGCAAGAGAAAGGCTTACCAGTGTGTATGCAAGTTCACTTGTCAGCAATGGTATAGTTATTATTATAAGCGTTATATTGATTATTGTAGCAATATATTGTGTTATGAAGTATGTTATCAAACCAATTATCGCAACCAATAAAGATATCAGGGATATTATTGATGGAATCGATAATGGAGAAGGAGATCTGACAAAGCGTGTAAGAGTTATTTCTAATGATGAGATAGCAGATCTTGGCAACGGTATCAATCTTTTTATGGATAAGCTGCAGGAAATACTTAAGCTGATTATAGAGAATACTAACTATATGGAAAATGTTGTTGCTGAGGTTGATGGAAGTGTTGTCAAATCCAATGACAGTGCTTCAGATTTATCTGCCATGACAGAGGAATTATCTGCAACTATGCAGGATGTAGGACTTTCTGTTAATACTATTAATGACAATGCTGATGATATACTAAAAGATGTTGAGATTAGCAACTAAGTCTGATAATATTAATCAGTTCTCAAAGGAAATGAAGGCAAATGCAGAAAAAATAGAGAGTGATGCAAGATATAATATGGTTCAGACAGGTGAAAAGGTTGGGAATATATTAGATGTTCTTAATAAGGCAATAGAAGATAGTAAGAGTGTTGACCAGGTAAATAACCTTACGAATGATATTCTTAATATATCAAGCCAGACGAATCTGTTAGCACTCAATGCTTCAATAGAAGCTGCCAGAGCAGGTGAAGCGGGTAAGGGCTTTGCAGTAGTGGCAGATGAGATTCGTCAGTTAGCAGATTCAAGCCGTGAAACTGCCAACAAGATACAAAGTATTAACTCGGTTGTTGTTGCTGCTGTTAATAATCTATCAGATAATGCTAATAATCTGGTTTCGTATCTTCAGCAGACTATTCTTCCTGAATTTCAGACATTTGTTGATGGCGGCGTGAAATATAAAGAAAATGCTTCATATATAGAGAATGCAATGGATGAATTCGTTGAGAAAACAGATGTCCTGAAGAAAAATATGGATGAAATAGCTCATTCCATCAATACGATAACAACAGTAGTTGATGATGGTGCTGCCGGTGTTAATAATGCGGCTATAAGCACACAGGATCTTGTTGAGGATATGGTCAATATCAGCAATAAAATGATAGAAAACAAGAGCATTGCCCAGAATCTTAAGAATAGTACTAACATATTTGCAAAGTTCTGATTGTGAATATTGGGGAGAATTGTGGGAGTGCGTAGCACGGAACAATTCGTAGGTATCAAAGTCGGGGGCTTTTGCCCCCGACATCATCATATAATAAATATTTACAATTTTCATCTGCCAGTTTTAAAAAATGGGTAGACTATAGAATAAATTTACCTTTTAAAGCCTATATATTACTATGAATATTGACAGTATTCCAACAATATTGTATACTTAACAAGTTGATGGAATATTACTGGGAATGAGGTTCTCCCAGGAACGAGATAGCAATAGCTAAATCTTTCGTTCATAACCGCTTGATTATAAAGCTGATGACTTCTGCAAAGTGCAGGAGCTGTCAGCTATTTTTGCGCTAATATTTATTCAGAAAAGAGGATCGTTATGTTAAAAAGTATAGCGCTGATAATGTTAATTGGAATGTCTGCAGGCTGGGTATGCCGCAAGGTAAAGCTTCCGGGACTGATTGGAATGTTATTTACAGGTATTATATTAGGACCGTATGTTCTTAATATGCTGGATTCGTCAATTCTTCTAGTGTCGGCAGATATAAGAAAGATAGCACTTGTAATTATTCTTACAAGAGCAGGACTGACACTTAATTTAGAAGATTTAAAGAAAGTTGGAAGACCGGCATTTCTTATGTGTTTTGTGCCAGCAACATTTGAGATGATTGGTATGATTATACTTGCACCACGTCTGCTTGATGTAAGCCTGATTGAATCGGCAGTAATAGGTGCGGTTGTGGCAGCAGTATCGCCAGCTGTAGTTGTGCCTGAGATGATAAAGCTTATGGAAGAGGGATATGGAACAAAGCAGGGAATTCCACAGCTTATATTAGCAGGTGCATCTGTTGATGATGTCTATGTTATAGTTATGTTCACTGCATTTACATCACTGGCACAAGGCAGCAATGTTTCAGTTATGAGCTTCGTTAATATACCAGTATCAATAATATTTGGCATAATTATAGGAATTATAATAGGAAAAGCTCTGGCAGTAGTCTGGAAGAAGGTTCATATCAGGGATACAGTAAAGGCTGCAATATTTTTAAGTGTGGCACTTCTGCTTGTGGGTGTTGAGGCATCATTAAATACTCCAATTACATTTGCTTCGTTAATATCTGTAATGTTTATTGGGATTGCACTTAAGAAGGACAGACCAGAGGTGGCTTTCAGGTTATCACAGAAGTATAATAAAATGTGGGTATGGGCAGAAGTTATGCTGTTCGTGCTAGTAGGTGCAACAGTTGATATAGGCTATGTGGCATATGCCGGTGTATCGGCAATCGTGATTATAATAGGAGCGTTAATTTTCAGAATGGCTGGAGTTGCTTTGTGTATGGCAGGAACTAAGCTGAAGCTGAAAGAAAGGGTATTCTGTATGCTTGCATACACACCTAAGGCAACTGTTCAGGCGGCGATAGGCGGAGTTCCATTGTCAATGGGACTTGCGTGTGGCAATACAGTGCTTATAGTAGCAGTATTAGCAATAATAATAACAGCACCGCTTGGGGCATTTGCCATTGATATGACCTATAGAAAGCTGCTTAAGAAAAGCTAGGGAGAATTAAGATAAATTAGATAGCTTATTAGAAATAAGGAAGACTCATAGCAGCTAATAGTGGTTGAAAGAAGTTTAATAGAAAATAGAATGGAGAAAATATGGATACTAAAGCAAAATCACAATTCAGATTATTATTTCCGTGCTACTTCTCATTTTTTGTAAATGGAGCAATGGTATTGTTAGTTGGAGCAATACTTCCATATATTATAGAAGAAGCAGGAATTAATTACAGCGTAGCAGGAGGTTTTTTATCGGCATTTGCAATAGGCAATCTTCTTGCGAGCTTTGTCAATCCGCCGATGGCTTCACGGATAGGAAGAAAAGCAACAATTGTTGTATTTTCAGCATTTATACCAGTAATGCTGCTTGTTATAACATTTCTTCCACCAGTGCCGGTTATATATGCGGCATTTATACTTATTGGAATAGGCAGAGGCTCAGTAAGCATAATCAATAACGCAGTTGTTAATGATAATTCTAACGGCAGACCAGCCGCACTTAACCTTTTACATATGACATTTGCGGCAGGTGCGTTTATTGCACCATTTATTACATCGCTTTACACAAATTTTGGTCTGGGCTGGAGAGCAGCTGCATATACAATAATTATAGGCTCAACATTATCAGTTATATTATATGTGTGGATGAGAATAGACTATAACTGGCCTCTGGAGTCTAAGAAGGCTAAAGAAAATGCTTCTGACAGCAATGCAAAGCCATTTTATAAAAATAGTATTTTCTATATAATGGGCTTTTTATTATTCTTATATCTTGGACTTGAGAATTGCGTAAATGGATGGTTTGTAACATATTTTAAGAGCATGGATATAATGAGCAGTACATATGCAACCAACCTTGTATCGGTTACCTGGATAATGGTTATGCTTGGAAGACTTCTCACAGCTAAGATATCATCAAAGGTTGATAAGAATAAGCTTATATCTGGATACTGCGTTGCTACAACAGTATTCTTTATATTACTTACAGCAACCCATAATCTTGCAGTTATTACTGTAGCTATTGCAGGACTTGGCTTCTTCTTTGCGGGAATATATCCAACAACAGTATCAAGTGTTGGCAATATAATTAAAGGTTCAACAACAGGAATGTCATTATTTCTGGCCATTGCCGCATTAGGCGGAATTGTTACACCACAGATAGTAGGTTTCCTTGCTGACAGAATAGGAATGACAGCGGCAATACTTGTATTAGCGTTCAACGCTGCCGGTATGCTTATAATGTCAGGAACTAATGTGTTGATGAGAAGAAAAGAAACACATATATAAATGACTATATGAAATATAATTTTATGTGATTTTATATTTACAAATTAAAGCATATAAATGTATAATAATGGTAGTTAAGAGGTATATTTATACTGACGGTGAGGAAGTGCAGATTACAGATGAGAATAATGTATGGATTGTTAATTGCTATTGAGATTATTCTTATGGGAATATGTTCATATAAAGCAATGAATAAGAAAGGCAGACTGGCAAAGATAGTATTTATATATGAAGCTGTTGCAGCATTTTGTGGCATAGTATTTCTTGTGTATATATATGTTCCAGGAATAACTATCACAACGCTTTGCAAGAGCCTTACATTGATATGCTTTGACTGGATTCTTATTCTTCTAATGTACTACACGCAATATTATACAGGATTGTTTCATGGAGTTAAGTTTATTAAAGAGGTAATGATTGCATTTTCAGCAATAGACAGCGTTATGCTTATTGCCAATGTATGGAATCATCAGATATTTACTATAACAGAGATTAATGATTATGAGATTGTAACAGAATTTGTGAAGACCAGTTTCTTTTATAAGGCACATTTTATATATAATTATCTTGTTTTCTTTTTATTGCTTTTATCCTTTATGTTTATGATAGCGAACTCATCTAAGTTCTACAGTTTCAGATACGAGATAATATTTATAGCACTTTTAATTGTATTTATTCTTGACCTTGTGACAATAAGGTCACAGTCAATATATGATGTGTCTATGCCGGCATACGGAATTATGTGTATTCTTATATACTATTTCACGTTAAGATATATACCTAATGAGCTTATAGAGAATACGCTGTCCCTTATTATTAAAGATATGAATAGTGGAATTGTGTGTTTCGATAACAGGGGAAGATGTATATATTGTAATGATATATTAAAAAATATTTATAATATTGGAACAGAATATATTGATGTTGAGAGAAAATATTCAGAATGGCTTAATGAGCGTGGAAGTGACAGAAAAGATACGATGAAGACTGAAACAACAGTATCTTTTCACGATATTAAGAAATATTATGAGGTTGTATACAAGAGAATATTTGATGATAAGAATAATTTTGTATGCGATTATTTCATATTTAATGATAAGACAGAAGACATACAGTCACTTGAGAAAGAGAAGTATAAAGCAACCCATGACAGGCTTACGGGACTTTATAACAAGGATCAGTTCTACATAGAAACATACAAAATCCTTCATAGAAATGCAGATGTGCCATATTGTATGTTATGCAGTAATATAAGGGATTTTAAGTTCGTTAATGAATTATTTGGAATAGAAAAAGGTAACGAAGTTCTTGTAAAGCAGGCAGAGATAATGAAAGAATATGCCAGTGATGATGTCATAGCAGCAAGAATTAACAGTGACCGTTTTGCTATGCTTATTCCTAAGAAGAGTTTCAGTGTTGATATGATATTATCTATAATTCACAGGATGCAGGATTATTTTAAAGATAGTTCATTCCATCTGCACATTTTTACAGGTGTTTATGATATAAGTGATTTGGAAGAGCCTGTAAGTATTATGTGTGATAAGGCTAATCTTGCAAGTGAAACTATTAAGAATGAATATAAGAGCAATATAGCTTATTATACAGAAAGACTTTTTGAAAGCTCTATTGAAGAAAGAAGAATTATAGGAGAATTCGAGAGAGCAATAAGTAATAATGAGTTTGAAATGTACTTACAGCCACAGGTAGACTCTAGCGGTAATTTATACGGAGCAGAAGCACTTGTTCGCTGGCAGCACCCTGAAAGAGGACTTTTATCTCCGGCAATATTTATTGATGTACTTGAAAAGACCGGCTTTATATATAGGCTTGACAGATATATGTGGGATAAAGCAGCTAAGAAGCTTAGCGAATGGAAGAAAGAGGGAAAAGACCAGTATCACATATCGGTTAATATATCGACTAAGGATTTCTATCTTGTAGATGTATATGAAACATTTGTCGGGCTTGTTGATAAATATGACATTGACCCTGTTAATCTTAAAATAGAGATTACAGAAACAGCATTAATGTCTGATTTTGACAAAAATATGGGGATAATCAGGCGTTTGCAGAACTATGGATTTAATATAGAGATTGATGATTTTGGAAGTGGATACTCATCACTTAATATGTTAAAGGACATAAGTGCAGATGTATTAAAGATTGATATGGGCTTCTTAAGAGCCTCAGAAAATGAGGCGAAAGGACTTGATATTCTTGAAAGCATAATAACACTTGCTGGAAAGCTTGGAATGAAAGTTATAACAGAAGGTGTTGAAACAAAAAAACAGCTCTATATGTTAGCAGAGATGGGGTGTGATATGTATCAGGGATATTATTTCTCTAAACCAATACCGGTTGATGAGTTTGAGAAGAAGTATAACATTAAGTAATAAGTAAATTGTATTCTGGGCTGCTGCATTTTGTGGCAGCCTAATATAATGATAGGCGTAAGTGTCACAGCGCACTTGACACAAGCGTTATATAAGCCAAAATGTGCGTAGAAATGAGGATATATATGATAACAGGCACAATAAAGAAGAATTGGAAAATGTTAATTACAGTTCTTGCAGCAGTAATAGGCGTACTGGCAGTACATCAGCCAGAAAATGCTGTGTGTTACGCAGCAGATAATGACGCAGCGGCTATAGAGATAAGAACCTCAAAGGATTTGTTGGAAGCCTCTAAGAATAGTGATGGCAGTTATGTCCTTATGGCTGATATTGATATGTCAGTATTTGGGGCAGACGGCTGGAAGCCTTGGAATTTTAATGGAACATTTGATGGCAATGGACATACACTTTACAATATGGACATTAATACTGTTACAGATGTTACAGAAAAGGCTTATGATGGAAACCTTAAAGAATATGATACTTATTATGCCGGGCTTTTTGGAATAACGAAGAATGCAGTTATTAAAGATCTTAATATAAAAGGTGCATATGTAAATATAAGCGAGAATGAGGATGGTAATCGTAATAAGAGCATATTAGCTGCTATATTGGCAGGTTATATGGATAATGCGACAATCACAGGCTGTAAAGTGGAAGGTTATGTATCCCTCAAATCAACAGCAGCTATGTGGGGAACTGCGGGTATTGCAGGCTTTGGTAACGGAAATATAAGTGGTTGTGAGGCAGATGTTACACTTGTATGTACAGATGCAGATAAGAATTCTGCTGACAGAGATGAGCAGTTTATGGGTGGTATATATGCCGATGGCTATATCAATGTAAGTGACTGCATAGTTAATATTGACGGCTATATATCAGAACATGGATATGTTCATTCAGGCGGAATCACAGGACTTTATATATTATATCCAGTTACGGGAAGTTATGTTGCTGATATTGCAGGCAATACAATCAATGGAAAGATAACATTTTTTGAGGATAATACAGACAGACGTGCATATTGCAAGGCTGTTGCCGGTGAAAGAATGAATCTTTATTCAACTTCTGCTGCTAATACAGATAATTTTGTAAGAAATGAGGTGTATGATTATACAGTAGATTTAAAGCCTGACAATTATGTAAGAAAGACATATTCTGTAGATAATCCATATGAGAATGAGCAGAAGCTTGTCAGCTCAGAGGATAACAGTACAGAGAGCAGTGATAATGGACTTATTAAGACAGGAAGCACTAATAATGCTTTACATAGCAATGTATTAAATATGAGCATGCCAATAAGGATTGTTGTTATTGTAGTAATGATAGCAGCAGCGGTTGGTATCTATTATTATGTAGCAGGAAAGATAAGGAAAAGCAGTAAAAAATAAAAATATCATTAAAAGAAGTAAAAAATGGCAGAAAGAAACAGTACAGGGAAGTTCAGAAGAAATAAATAAAAAAATACAGGCACTGAATAAAAATGTATAGTTGGAATGGAGATGTAAAAAATGCAGTTTACAGATGAACAGTTTAAGAAAGACTCTGAACAGTTGATAGACTTTATATATAAAAGTCCAAGTCCATACCACGTTGTTAATAATATAGCGGCAGTTCTTAACGAAAATGGATTCATACGCTTAAGTGAGGGTAAAGCATGGAAGATTAATCCGTCAGGACGTTATTATGTAATAAGAGGTGGTTCTTCAATTATAGCTTTTAATATGCCAAAGGCAGAAAGCTATAAGGGTTATAATATAACAGCCAGCCACAGCGACTCTCCTTCTTTTAAGGTAAAAGAAAATCCAGAGATAACAATAGATAAACATTACATAAGCCTTAATGTAGAGAAATATGGCGGAATGATAATGTCAACGTGGCTTGACAGACCATTGTCAGTTGCAGGACGTGCAGTAGCGATTAGCAGGTCAGGCATTAAAGAATATCTTGTAAATGCAGATAAGGACCTGCTTGTAATACCTAACCTTGCAATACATATGAATCGTAGTGTCAATGATAACACAAGTCTTAACCCACAGAAGGATATGCTTCCTTTATTTGGTGATATTAATGCCAAGGATAACTTTGATGAGTATATAAAGTCTTGTATACAATCTGAAGACAAGGATAAAGAAAGCGTTGCAGATGAAAGCCTTACAACAGAGCTTTTCTTATATAACAGGGAAAAAGGCAGAATATGGGGCTGCAACGATGAATATATATCAGCACCAAGATTAGATGACATACAATGTGCGTATTCATCTTTAATGGCTTATATTAAGGCATTGGATAGTATTTCAGATAATTATGATAAAGTAAATGTATGCTGTGTATTTAATAATGAAGAAGTCGGAAGCACAACAATGCAGGGAGCAGACTCTACATTTTTATCAGATGTATTAGAAAGAATAAGTATAGCATATGGTCTGGACAGGGAAAAGTATATGATGGCAATAGCTTCATCATATATGGTATCTGCTGATAATGCACACGCTGTACACCCTAACCACACAGATAAGGCAGACCTGACTAACAGACCATATATGAATGAAGGAATTGTTATTAAATTTAATGGCAATCAGAAATATACGACTGACAGTGTATCTTATGCCATATTCAAGGACATATGTGACAAAAGAAATGTTCCATACCAGACATATGCTAACAGGTCGGATATAGCCGGCGGCTCAACACTTGGCAATATATCTAATTCACACGTATCAGTTAATACTGTCGATATAGGACTTGCGCAGCTTGCAATGCACTCAGCATATGAAACAGCAGGTGTGAAAGATACAACTTATATGATAGAGGCACTGACAGGCGTATTTTTAAGATAGTAATTTAATAGTTTAATAACTGATATATGTAAATATATATTAATCATACAGAATATAATATATATTTTAATGTTAGAATTTTTTGGAAAATAGAATATGTGCAGGCTCAGATAAATGGCAGTTAGTAAAGAATACATTTACAGCATCTTTATAATCGCTCATTTTCTGAGCCTTTTTAATAGCCTTGGCTTCTTTCTTACAGTCACCAAATGCGTATTCCATATAGCACCACATTTCTTTCATACGGTGTATAGCGTGCTTATCACCTGACATTATCTTAAGGCGTTCATCATATACATAGTTATGGAGCTTTCGCATATTATCTTTATCTTCTTTAAGATTTCTTGCATATTCATAAGGATTATCACTTACAAGTGCATTGATAAGTCCGGGGTCAGCGACAAGTCCGCGCCCAAGCATTATGCAGTGTGGCAGTGTTGATTTGCTGTTTTCATCAGTATAAGCATAATCTTTAAGAAATGTAATATAATCATTTCGAGTAAATATGTCACCATTGTAACATACAGGGTTGCGGCTTTCTTTAATTGCCAGCCTGAAAGCTTCCTTATTAATGTCACCACGGTAATAATCAGTTCTTACTCTTGGGTGGATAATTAATTCCTCAAGGCTGAACTTATTATATACTTCAAGAATATTGTACCATTCATCAGGTGATTCAATTCCGATACGTGTCTTTACAGATACTTTTATATTGTTGTCCTGAATGTAATTATCGGACATTATTTCATAAAGTATGCGTTCAAGCCTGTCAGTATCTGCAAGCATTCCTGAGCCTTTTGATTTGGAAACGACTGTTCCAGAGGGACAGCCTGCATTAAGGTTAATTTCATTATATCCGAAGTTATCAAAAAGCATATGGGCTGTCCATATGAAATCCTCTGAATTATTAGTCATTATCTGTGGTATTGAATTGATTAAATTATTATTTCTGTCAATATCACGCATTTCCTTTGCTAGAAATTTTTCTGTCTGGTTAGGTGATATAAATGGCATAAAATATTTGTCAATTTTGCCGTTTCCGAAGAATTCATCGAAGGCATTACGGAACATATAATCCGTAAGTCCCTCCATAGGGGCAAGATATACTTTGGTGTTAGACATATTTCCTCATTTCCTGTACATTACATAATTTTCTTTTTCTGCTGTCTTGCAGTTATGGCAGTAACCATTTGTCTAGGTACACATTTTGCCACAGTTGTGCCAAGCTTCATCATTAGAGTAGGAACAATTGTGACTTTGCCCCGAAACATCTGTCTTAATGCATAAGAAGCGCAGTAAGTGGCTGATATTCCCGGAAGTGCAAAGGTTACATTAGCTACATTATTAAAGTTGGTGTTAACAGGGCCGGGACATAACATACATATGTGAACCCTGCTCTTAGCCTCACGGAGTTCCTCATTAATGGCACTTGTAAGACTTGTCACATAGCTTTTAGTAGCATAATAAGTAGACATATATGGACCTCCCGGAAGAAGTCCTGCACTAGAAGCCACATTCATAATGTAACCACGGTTTCTTTTCTTGAAAGTCTTAACCATATATTTGGTAAGAATATGGGTTGCCTTGATATTTACATTAATCATAGATAATTCTTTATTAAGGCTTGTTTTATCAAAGCTTCCAAGGTCGCCAAATCCAGCGTTATTAATTAAGATATATATATCCTTCTTTGCCAATGTCCTGCCAAGCTTAATGCAGGCATTTTCATCAGATAGATCACAGGTTATTATTTCACATCTTGTAGATAACTGCTGTGAGAGAAGAAGCATTTCTTTAGTATTTCTAGATACAAGGATAAGGTCATAGCCTTTCTTGCTTAAAAGCTTTGCCATTTCACGGCCGATACCAGAGCTTGCACCGGTTATGCAGGCAACGGCACGGCTGGATTTATTGGAATTATTAATATTATTCATATTAAACCTCATTTCTGCGCACAGATTATATAACATATTGCGCATATAAACCTGTGTCAAG
>OGNC01000975.1_pt1 | contig 15011 bp, 15 predicted proteins | sample 1573311 | NCBI WGS metagenome assembly OGNC01 (sample SAMEA2581889, study PRJEB24529) | metagenome | biome: Human gut stool | place: China | collected 2011
TGCGGCCGATGAGAGTGGATATGAAGGGTACAGCTCTTTGCAGGAGGCGGTCGACCAGATCAAGACACTGGAGCTTCAGCTTTCCGCAGCGACAGCGGAATCGCAGACGGATGAGACGACGATCGCGCAGATGCAGGCGGAGATCGAAAGACTGAAAACGTTTGAAAATAACCAACTGGAATTCCAAAAGATCAAAAACGAATTTTATCAGGAAGTTGTTTATGCGGAAAAAGGACCGGGCGCAGACGAATATGCCAAGTATTATGAGTCTATGGATCCGACGACAGCAGAGGCGCTGTATAAAGAGGTTGTCGCCAAACAGCAGGAAACGACGGAAATACAGGATTATGCAGCTGCATATTCCGCAATGAAGCCAAAAGAGGCAGCAGCGATCTTTGAATCCATGACGGATAATCTTCAGCTGGTTGCCCGGATTCTGGGTGTGATGTCAGCAGACGACAGAGGAAAGATACTTGGTGTGATGGACGCGGCAGTAGCGGCGCGAGTTACAAAAATTATGGATCCGGAAAGCTAATATTTGTGCCCGGACGACCGATATAAATAATAGAGTTCTGTACAGATACGGAACTCAAAATCGGAAGGAAAGGAGGAGCCATATGACAAGTAATGCAATTAGCAATCTTGCAGGGGCGACAGGGTATCAGATGAGAGCTCCAAAGGCGCAGCAGAATGCGGAACAGAGTTTTTCGGATATGCTCAGACAGACAGCCCCGACAATGCAAAGCCCGGCAGAAGGTGCACAGCAGACCGCGGAGCCGGCAAAAGAGCAGCCGGACCAGGCAGATCTGCAGCAGACAGACACGCAGCGGACTGATAATCAGCAGACAGATGAAGTCAAAGAGCCAAAGGCACAGGATGCGCAGAAGCCTGCAGAAAAGGAACAAGTGCAGCAGACGGAAGAAACCGCTGCAGAAGAGCCGAAGCAGGAAGAAGAAAACGGAGAACCGGATGCGGCATTGCTTTCGGATGTGATGCAGCAGATCCTGCAGCAGATCACGGAGCAGCTCGGTGTTTCGCCGGAAGAAGTCCTGCAGGCGATGGATGCACTTGGTATTTCCGCGGAAGATCTTTCGCAGAATATGGCAGCACTATTGTCAGAACTGACAGGTACGGATCAGATGGCGGTTCTGACGGATGAATCGCTTTATACACAGGTAAGTGATCTGGCAAATGCGGTAGAGCAGACGATCAAAGAGCTGGCAGATACTTTGGGGATGGATAAAGAGCAGCTGACAACACTTCTGCAGGACAGTGTACAAAATCCGGAAAAGCCGGTTATTGTAGTGGAACAGGAATCTGCAGCACCTGTTACCGATATGCAGCAGGAAAGCACAGGCGATCAGGAAGTACAGACGGCAACGACCACAGATATCGAGGCAGAGCAGCCGCGTGAGACAAAGAGAGACGAAAACGGTAATATGCAGCAGCAGATGCAGGATATGCAAAAGCCCGCAGAAAATCTGCAGCAGACGCAGGGCAGTGCAATAGCGGCAGAACGGACGACAGAGCGGTTTGACCTGCAAAGGACACAAAAGATCATAGATCAGATTGCGGATTATGTGAAGATACATTCGGGCGAAAAGCTCACTTCAATGGAGATCGAGCTAAATCCGGCAAGTCTTGGCAGTGTGAACCTGCACGTATCCTCAAAGGGTGGCGTGATCAGCGCACAGCTGTATGCACAGGATGAGGCAGTCAGGGCAGCTCTGGAGAGCCAGGTGGCAGCATTGAAGGAATCGCTGGAAGCACAGGGCATGAAGGTAGATGCGATCGAAATTACGGAGCACAGCCATCAGCTGGAACAGAATCTGGATCAGAACGGCGGGCAGCAGGAAAGTGCAGAAGCACAGAAAAAGTCAGGCAGAAGACTTTTAAATCTGGATGAACTTCCGGAAGAGGAAGCCTATGAAGAGGAAATGACACAGGCAGAAAAACTGCAGATTGAAATGATGCGGATGGGCGGTAACAAACTGAACTTCCAAGTATAAAAGAAAGGAGAGAAGCATGGGCGTAGCAGCAATTGTAGAAGATGGCAAGATCACAAATGCAACATCGACAACAAGTACAAAGGAAAAATCCTTGGAACTATTGCAGCAGTAGTGATTATCATAGCTGGTTTCATGGGATATAAGCATTTTATTTCTGACCCCAATGAAGTAAAAGCATCAGAAGCTTTATTTAAAGGAGAACAATATTTCGGAGCTGATAACTTTGAAACCGCATTGAATGGTGACAGTATCGGTTACAAGGGTTTTCTGAAAGTAGCAGATGAATTCAGTGGAACCGCTGCTGGTAATTTGGCCAATGCTTATGCAGGTATCTGCTATGCACAGTTGGGTAAATATGAAGATGCAGTGAAATATTTGGATAAATTCAGTGCTAAAGACCAGCTGGTGAGCCCTGCCATTTTGGGAACTATCGGTAACTGTTATGCTGAAATGGGACAATTGGACAAAGCTGCAGGAACTTTGCTGAAAGCAGCGGATAAAGCAGACAGCCAGGCATTGAGTCCTATCTATTTGATCCAAGCTGGTCAATTGTTCGAAAAGTTGGGCAAGAATAGTGAAGCTGTTAAAGCATACACTTTGGTGAAAGAAAAATACTTCAATTCTTACCAGTCAATGGACATTGATAAGTACATCGAACGTGCATCCATCAAATAAGAAAGAAGATATTTTTTAATCATATCGTAGGCACGGATTACACGGACACACACGGTTTCTCTTCTTAGAATTTATTAAACCACTAAAACTAAAAAACAATGGCAACAGCGTATCATAACTTATCTGATTACGATTTCAATTCAGTTCCTAATGCAGAAAATATGCGTTTCGGTATCGTAGTATCCGAATGGAACAATAACATTACCGGCCCCCTATTGGAAGGAGCCATAAGTACCTTGAAGAAACATGGCGCAAAAGATAAAAATATTTTAGTACAAACAGTACCCGGCAGTTTTGAACTGACTTTCGGCGCCAACCAACTTATCGAATACAGCGAAGTCGATGCAGTTATTGCAATTGGTTGTGTAGTCAGAGGAGATACTCCACATTTTGACTATGTTTGCATGGGTGCTACCCAAGGAATTACCCAATTAAACGCAAGTGGCGATGTACCAGTAATTTACGGATTAATTACCACCAACACAATGGAGCAAGCAGAGGACCGCGCAGGTGGCAAGCTGGGAAATAAAGGCGATGAATGTGCAATTACTGCAATAAAAATGATCGATTTTGTTTGGAGTTTAAATAAATAGTTGTATCTTTGCATCGCAATTGAGAAACAAACCTACTTAAGAGAAAGCAAAGGGACTCAAAAGCAAACAAAAGGGCAAATACCAGAGTGGCCAAATGGGGCAGACTGTAAATCTGCTGTCTTTCGACTTCGGTGGTTCGAATCCATCTTTGCCCACAAAAATTGCGGAAGTAGCTCAGTTGATAGAGCATTAGCCTTCCAAGCTGAGGGTCGCGGGTTTGAGCCCCGTCTTCCGCTCTCTAAAGAGAATCTGAGAAATTAGATTCTCTTTTTTTCTATTACTTTAGACCTTTAAGATTATGAAAGATTCTCCGACACAATCACACGTGCTTCAACTATCGCACCCTCCTATTCCTGTTGTCCGTATCGGAATCATAGGATTGGGCAATCGCGGATTGCTCACCCTGCAACGTTATCTGCAAATTGAAGGAATAGAAATCAACGCTCTTTGTGAAATCAGAGAAGGAAACCTGGCCAAAGCCCAACAACTACTAAAGGAAAACAATCGTCCCGGAGCCACCGGATACACCGGACCGAAAGGCTGGAAAAAGATGTGCGAGCATGATGAACTGGATATTGTTTTTATCTGCACCGACTGGCTAATGCATACAGCTATGGCAACCTTTGCCATGGAATGCAACAAACACGTAGCCATTGAGGTCCCGGCAGCCATGAGTGTGGAAGAATGCTGGCAACTGGTTGATACCGCCGAAAAGACAAGACGACACTGTATCATGCTGGAAAACTGTTGCTACGATCCATTTGCACTAACAACTCTCAATATGGCCCGCCAAGGAATACTCGGAACTATCATGCACGTGGAGGGAGCTTATATACACGACCTGCGTTCCATGTATTTTGCCGAAGAAAGCGAAGGAGGTTACCACAACCACTGGGGGAAAAGATATAGCATCGAACATACGGGTAATCCCTATCCCACTCATGGTCTGGGACCTGCCTGCCAGATACTTGACATTCACCGGGGCGATAAAATGGAATACCTCGTTTCAATGTCCACCCACCAAGCAGGCATGAGCGAATACGCCCGGAAAAAGTTCGGCAAAGACTCACCGGAAGCCAGACAGGAATATAAATTGGGAGATGTCAACACGACCCTGATCCATACCGCGAAGGGAAAAACAATCATGCTGCAATATGATGTATGCACGCCCCGGCCTTACAGCCGCCTGCAAACCGTATGCGGTACTCTTGGTTTTGCACAAAAATACCCCGTGCCTTGCATCGCACTGGAGCCCAACGGAGACACTCCTCTTGAAGGAAAAGCACTGGAAGAAGTATTATCCCGCTATAAACATCCTTTCAGCGCCACTATCGGCGAAGAAGCACATCGTAGAGGTTTGCCAAACGAAATGAACTACGTGATGGATTACCGACTGATATACTGTCTACGCAACGGTCTTCCTCTTGACATGGATGTATACGATGCCGCCGAATGGTCCTGCATCACAGAATTAAGCGAGAAGTCGGTATTGAATGGAAGCATACCGGTAGAGATACCGGATTTCACTCGGGGAGCATGGAAAACAAGATGAATAAAAGAAGATTCTTTTTCAAGAATTTCAAGGTAAGGTGAATATGCCGTTCTACGGCTTTTTCACCGATACCGCATCGAGCGGCAATCTCCCGATAAGTCATGTTCTCCTCCCTGCTCATCAAGAATATCTCACGTTGCCTTTTAGGTAACACGGCAATTAACCGATCGATATATTCTTTTAAATCCTCAGCCACCATTTGGTCTTCCTGATTATACGGTTCTTCGTTCTCTATGGAACGTAGTATCGTCATTTTGAACATATCTTCGCGCATCCTGCTGCGGGCTTTATTAAAAATGATATTCCGGGTAATAACAAACAAAAAGCCCTCCACCTTCTTGTTGTTATCCAATAAGTGGCGTGCTTCCCAGAATTTCACAAAAACATCCTGCACGATTTCAGCAACAGTATCAGAAGAAGTTACATAAAGTTTGGTAAAATTGTAGACCTTCTGACAATAATAATCATACAATGCAGCAAAGGCTATATTATTGCCATTTTTCATTTGTTCTATCAACTCTTCTTCCTTCATATTGTATAAAATCTTGTGATAGACAAAAGTAATATTTTTACCGCGAATTACATCTATAAAATACATGAAAAATGCCATAGATTAACACAGTCTGTTATAGTTATCAGATATAACTGATAACTATAACAGTTTTGTACTAATCTATGGCAATATTCAGAACAGCAGTTAATTTCCTACCGGAATCTCCGTGCGTTTCCCTGCTGCCGATACAGCATAAAGTTTATAGCTACTATCCCAGTTGCCGGAAAGAGTGAACATATCGGTAGTAGAAGAGGTTGTTTCACCACTAGAAACAAAGACAAGTTTACCAGTCTGATCCTTCACCTCATAAGCCACTACATTCTGCCAATTCTTGATTGTAATGGTATTACCGCTTCGTGTTGCATTTGTTCCGGATATTACTTCAGGCTTGTTCTTATACAATCCCCATGTATTGTCCGAAATATATTCCAAAGCAATATTCTGCAATTTGTCATATCCCAGATTCTCTACTTTCTTTTTCAGTTCATCAACCATTTCTTCGGTAACTTTCAAAGTTTTCGTATCATAATCTTCAATCGACCTGTCCACAGGTGTCAGGAATCCCCATTTCTCGAAGAAATCAAGTAAATTCACCTGCGCCGCCACACAACAATTATAAACGAAATCCATTTGAATCTGTCCCTCACTCATGCCACCATAATCTTTTGTACGAGCATACTCGAAAACATCCGGATAGAAACCGCCACGGTCCGACTGCTGAAGAGGAGTCCGCCCAAGCACTTTACCGAAGTAAAGCTCCAGTTGCCAGAAAGGAACCAACTTGCAAAACACATCATCCGAATCATCGAGATTTTTAAAATCAGCATGAGAAGCTTTCGGAACAATAATACCATTCCATGCCTTTGAATATCTGTTACGGTAAACCGCTCCCATATCCTCGGTTTGTATCCGGGAGGGTTGCCCGAAAATTGTAGTCTGCACATACTCGGACATGATATTATTGGTCACCTCCGTCAGTCCTATCCACTTAACGCCCGGGCGGGTCTGGTTGCAATGCCCGATTTCGTGAGCAGGTCCCCAGCAACCGGTGGTTTTCAAGACATTAGGATCACACACATCCCCCATGGTTGACTGATTGTAAGCCGTATGATATGCAGTAGCGTACATAAAAGAGTGATACATGACATTCAGATATATCCTGTTCTTGAACATCTTGTCATATTTCTCCAATCCGAGAAGTTGCATTTCACTGTGAGCAATCTTATCATAAAGATCAATCAATTCATTACCGTTTGTGGAAACATATTTCCTAAAATCGTTAGTTTCAAATGTCAAGTGTGCATACTTGCCTACCACATCAAAATATTTGTCCGTAGCTTTCCCCAACAATTCGCTCCAACGTCCCTGATGTTCTTCTTTCTGCGAATCAAAATAGCCATTCACTGTACCCGAAGCAAAATGAATCTTAACAGGCTGCGCTGTTTCCGCATTCTCCAATGTTTTGGTATGATACATCACATATACGAGTCCTTTCCCTGTCATCGTCAGTTTATTAATACCGCGATATAACGGATACGTAACTCCTCCGAAACCGTCACCTCCCGGTACGTCCAGGTTTTGTACTTTCATTCCGATGTTCTGTCCATGTGTGTCGCCCACCATTACAACCAGCGTCTCCCCTTCTTTCACCGAGATACCTGTCGGATTGTCAAGAAGGCTGTACGGGTTTGTTTTGTGGGTTTCCGACTGAATATCCGGATTCGGGAACGCCTTATAGTCCTCCACACGGAAGTTTCTGTCATACTTATCCTTGAACATATAATAAGCCAGATTCTTAAAGAAAGGATACTTGCAGTTCTCAATATCCGCTTCCATGATTCCCGCTTTCAAGTTACTACACGTTTCATCTTCAAAAAGAGTAGAATAATCAAATGCATTCAGATTCTTGGCATAGAACTCCATTTCGGCACAAGAAGCAAATCCTTGCCCGTCTCCTGCTCCGCTTTTCACGACAAAACGGAAAGACTTAGCCCGGACCGTATTATCAAAGGTTACTCTGGTAGCTGTTGCCGAACCCTCAAAATCCTTATCCAGCAACTTCGTAAATACACTCCCGTCTTCCGAATACTGTATTTCCACTTCTTTAAAATGACCGTTATATCCTGTGGAACGGGGATAATAAATCAGATAATCCACATCAGACGCTTCCGCAAAATTATAGGTCAGCGTAATAGGGAAATAATTCGCTCCGCCATTCGACCAGCTCGAATGATACAACGTTGTATAGTCACCGTCAAAAGACTTTTCAATAGCATCTTCTCCCTGATGAGAAGTATCGTGCCCACTCACCACTTTCACTTTGATGTCACCTTCGATGTCTTCTCCCGCACCTCCATTATATTCATTCAGGCCATGTTGTGAAACCAAGACCGAAGCAGAAACCGGGGAGTTTTCTTCCGAAGCACCTTCCGGTAAAACCTCAGTAAAGACTATGGCTCCCTCTCTCTTTTCATCCAACGTACTACTTTTCACTATATAAGTGTGGGTAGACGTCACCATTTCCGGTGCGCGGGATTTTGCCTTTTCAGTAATCCAATCAGGAAACCCGGCACTCACTTCCACATTGGTCGTGACATTAAAAGTAATCTCTTTACCAATGACTTCCACTTCAAACACGTTCGTATCAATCAGGATAGCAGCTTCATAGCCCAGTTGCCGAACTTTAACCGTCTTCTTCTGCCCTTCCGCCGTTATCGTAATGGTAGCTTCACGTACCAATCTTTCTTCACTTTCGTCTACGGAAACTTTCAAGATCTTTCCTGCCACAGAAAGCGTACACCAGTTTTTATCCGCTTTAGCCTCCCAAGTCGGAGCATTCGTTGAAACCGTTATATTTTGCGTTCCGGCTTCACTTTTGAAATCCACCACTTCCTTATTAACGGACAAATCGACCACTTCCAGTACTTCATCATCACTGGCACAAGAAAAAGCGACAGCCCCCTGTACAAGTACGAAGAAGATAATCAAGTATTTTTTTATATGACAATTTACCATTTATCAGATATATTATTATGTAACATCTATTATTCAAAACATCCAAATAAAAAAGGCGGAAATCTAATATTATTCTTAAAAAGAAATATTCATATTTCCGCCTTAGTTGTCAAAAAGACAAAATTTCCCCAATTATTTCAATGTCTGCATTCTACGCTCCTTACTAATCAGCTTCAGGATCGACAACGCTTGCATCAACCTCAAACAGTTTAAATTCTGACATACTGAAAAAGACAGAACCTGTATTCGTATGATTCACCGAATAACGTATATAACGATAAGGTTTTGAATTATTTCCCATGACAGGCGATGTGTAGGGCGATGTACTCATCAACATGCCATTCTTAGCCTTTGTAAGATTCTCAATCAGTTCGAAGTGGACTCCGTCATTACTACCCATAATATCCACATCATCAGGAATATTACTTCCATTACGTGCTACCGACTCATACTTAAAATAAGTAATTTCTTTCTTCACGTCTATCTGGAACCAGTGGGGAGCTGCAGGAATAGGATTATTCCAAGTAGAATGAAAATAAGAATTGGCACTGGCATCTCCGTCAATGAGGTTTGCGATAGGACCTTCCGATTTTTCCTGAGCATTCGTCGACAACTGGTCCACCGTCAACGCTATTTGTTTGGACTCACCAAAGACCACTTGTACCGGAGCCGGTTCCGAAACAGCCTTGATTGTCTGAACATTTCCCGCATCACCGGTTTCGCTATAAGACTGGACTTTAAATTCATATTCTCCAAACTTTTTACGTGTATCCGGAATCAACACACTATCCGCATAAACACTGGCCAATCTTACCACATCCTGTTCCAGCAAATAATCATAATAAGATACTTTTATATATCTGATTGTATTATCATCAGGTGTTGCCCAACGAAGCACAATGTAACCGGGCTTGAACTAACAGCAGACGGGAATTACTTGAGTTTGCATCTACTTCTGTGGAATCAGTGTCCGCTGTATCTACACCGATGACTGTGACAGCAGTATTGTTTGTTTTTGCTTTATTGTCTTTGGTCACAGTTACCTTTACTTTTCCGACGGAATCGCGGACAACAGTAGTTTGGTTTTGGGCAATAGCCAGTGTGCAAGTGGTCAGTACAACCATCAATGCTAATAGAAAATTTTTCATATCAATAGTTTTTTTATTTATTTCTTTGTGGTCATCATCACGATGTCCTTTTACTTGAATTGGTATTTTATCTTCCAATGATTTATTACTAAATATTTTGTCATTATATGTATAAATATAGCCATCCCATGAAAGCTCCTTATCCATAGAATTAATACTACTATCTAGATAATCACAATCTGCTATTGGAGATTCAAGAAAATGAATAGCCCTTTTTTCAGTTTTCGTTTGCTCTAATCTTTGTTTTGCCATGATATCACCTACCTTTCTATATTATATTCTTTTATCGGAATAATATCAAGAAAAACCGTTATTCCAATTTCAGCTAATATTTTATTTATCTCAACTTGTCATCGTGGAAATTTTATTAACATATCTGTAGTACGTACTCTTACTCATACCAAGTTGCTTCATCAATTCAAATGGTCGAAGTTCTCCCGACAACACTTTTTCATAATGCTCTGAAAATTCTTTTTGTGACATTATCGCAGGACGACCATAATCATCCCACTCTCCACGCTTCTTCTTAGCAGCAATACCCTCACGCTGACGCTTTTCTTTCTTCTCACTCTCTGCCTGTGCCATAGCAGCATATAACTCAATCAACATATTATTAATAGTTTCCATCAGCATCCTAGCCATAGAATTATCTAGCTTTGATAAATCCATAAGTGTAGTAGGAAGCTCCAGTATTTTTACACGAATACCATTATCCCTGTAATACTGCAACTCTTTTAATGTCTCCTGCTTATTTCTACCAAGTCTATCGACCTCAGTAATAATTAGCTCGTCACCAGCTCTTAATACATCCTCTTTCAATACCTGATACCTCGGACGATTAAAATTCTTGCCTGTCTGCTGGTCTGTGAAAATCTTTTCCAGCTCCAAACCATTCTGCTCGCAGTATGCTGTAATCTCCTTGATACCTCTGTCTAAATGCTGCTCTCTTGTACTTGTTCTGTGATAACCATATCTCTTCATGATTATTTGCTCCTTTCCTAGTCTTAAAATGCTTACATAAAAAATGAGACCTCCCATAATGGAAAGTCTCTACTTTTTGGCACTGATTTTATGCCCTTATTATTCAATTTCTAAATGTACACTTTTTAGCACCACCTCCTTAAAAATGGGTATAAAAAAAGAAGGTGTATTTCAACCTTCCTTTACAATACATAATATTAATGTTATTTGCTCACATCATCTTTTCTTTTTAAAAAAATATTATTTTGTACTATCATGTCATATTCTAACACTTTTACTTTTGTGCATTTAGTAATATCATCTTTATCTCCACATAAAAAATGGTCTTCATCTAGTCTCCTAAACACATGCCATTCTATATCATTTATTTTAATAGAAGCAACAGATTTTTTAGGCATCGGATTTAAATAAATTATTGCCATAATTATTATCTCTGCTAATGCACATAAAACAGCACATCCCATTGTTTTTACTCCTGTTGTAATTGAACATGCATATGCAATTATCGGAAAGAAAACTACTATAAACGTAATTCCAAATCTTTCTTTATACCACGAGAAAGCAGAATGTCCTTTTCCTAGTTTATTGATAATCCACAAAATAAAATAAATCACAGGCATCAAAATTAATGCTCCACTACATAAGACAATAAACGAACTATCAGTCATAAATAAATAGTTTATTTCTCCAAAAACAAAAAACATTAAAACATATGTTAAACCTACCCGCCTTAGCTCATCCTCTTTGCTCATAAATAAAATTTCTATTGAAGATGCAAAAAATGGTCTCACACAACTTGCAAAAATCACTATTATTCCAATGCTCAATGCAATTAAAAAAATAATATTATTTATGTCTATTTCTTTGAACAATTCTATAAAATCTGGCATAATGTCCTCCATGTCTTAAAATTTTACACATATGATGATATTATCTTGAAATGCCTCAACGCATCTTTAATATACTCCACCTTCTCCTGTGGACACCGTTTCACCTCTGGATTCTCTTTCTTGGACTTATTATAATTCTCGCCCATATCCAGTCCACACATCCGCTTCACCTGTGCAATATAAGAAGTATGCACATTCACACCATACTTGTTCCTCACATATTCCTTAATCTTTGAATAAGTAGCATTTTCTTGTGGTGTGTAATTACTCTCTTCATCAGGCTCCATTGTAACCTAAATCTTAGGTGTATCTTTTTTGAGGGATAATTTAACAACCGTCTCATCTGTACTTTCGTTGTCCCATTCCACCCCCAATACATTTCTGCCATTCATATATATCGGAAATTTAAACCGGAGACCTTTTAATATTCTGCCGTCCTTTTGCTCTTCCTCATAGATAAACACATCCGACAGGAAGCTCTTCAAAAATGTCTTCTTTTCCAGATCTGTAAATTTATCATACAACTTATCAAAGAATAAAAGGAACTGGTAAACATTATCTTCTGAGATTTTGTCCTGCCTGATATTATATACTCTTGTTTCGACTTCTTCCATAGCATCCTCAATATCAGTGATTTCATCATACAGCTTGTCCAGACGTTCCTGCATGTCATTATATTTTTTATCATAATTCTTATCCGATACGGATAAATGATCTATCTGGTCAGCAAGCCTGTTTTTCGCCCCGGTTGTCTGGCTCAGTCTGTCTTTTAATCCATCATATTCCCTGTCAAGCTCCGAAGTATCAATGCTGCTTCCTATCTGATTACGGATTTCCTGCTCAAACTTTGGATTCTTTACAAATTTGCGTATAATTTCCTCAACTGCCGCATTAATCCTATCCTCATTCCACTGTCTTTTATAGGTGCAGCGATGTCCGTCAACCAATTTTCTATGCTTGCAGGCATAATAAAAATAATCCTTGTAATAAGCTCCGTTCGGATGCTTCTTACGATTCACATTACCATACATACCGCTTCCGCAGACAGGGCATTTTATAATTCCGGATAAAATATGCTCATGTTCAAGGCTGTGCGTTTTTACCTGTAAAACACCTGTCTCCTGACGCTTTCTGTGTGCCTGATTCCACATTTCTTCTGATATGATTGCCTCATGGATTCCATCACTTAACAAGTAATCCTTTTGTTTTACGATATGATATTCATTCCTTGTTCCCGGAATCTTCTCATTTTTTCTTCTGCCAAATGCAAGTTTGCCACAATATATCGGATTGTCCAGCACACCTTTGACGAATGATGTAGAGAAACCTTCGATTGTGTTATTCTGGCGAAGCTTTTTCTTATAACCACTGTTATTTAAAAATGCAGCTATCGCAGCCATTCCCATCGTTGTATTGGCGAATTTATCATATATAATACGGATAATCTCTGCCTCATCCTCTGCAATGATAAGCTCACCATTTACCAGCTGATAGCCATATGGTGCAAATCCGCCGTTCCATCTGCCTTCTCTCGCTTTCTGTCTGCGGCCTTCCATTGTCTGGACAAGGATATTCTCACGCTCTATCTCTGCTACCGCAGATAACACAGATATCATCAGTTTCCCGGCATCCTTGGAGCTGTCAATTCCATCCTCTACACAGATAAGATTAACCCCATAATCCTGCATTTTCTGCAATGATGATAAAACATCTGCGGCATTTCTTCCAAATCGTGACAGCTTAAATACCAGCACATAATCAACATTGTCTTTGCCACTTTCTACATCCGCAAGCATCTGCTTAAACTGTGGTCTGCCTTCCACACTTTTGCCAGATTTACCCTCATCAGAATATTCCCCGACGATAGACATTTCCTGATACTCTGCGTATTTTCTAAGCTTGTCCTTCTGTGCATCAAGACTGTAACCATCTACCTGCATGGAAGTGGAAACTCTTGTATATATGTAACATTTCTGCTGTTTTTTCATCAGATGTTATCTCCTTTTTACTTCCTTGGAAACCTCTTTAATGCTTTCAAGATATGCTTTTTCGACTGGTGTTAAAATAATCTCCTGATATTTTCTGTATTCTGACTTTGCTTTCTCCAATGCCTGTTTATGACTTACAGAACCGGAACCAGTTAAAAGCTTTCTGTTTCCTGATGACAAAACACTATCCAATTGCTTTACATAATCATCCATGTACATAGGTTTATGTTCAATTGCATTAATTTCTGCCAAATCAAAATAACCAGATACAAGATTGTTTAATACTTTAAGTTCATTTTCTTCAAGATAATTCTTTGCAATTCCTATATCCTTTAATGCTGGTAATTCACCTGAAAATGAAGTAAGTCCCATAAATGGCTTTTCTGCATCTGCCCGCTGATATATAACCTCTGCCGCAGTATGACCATGTGCTGCATAGTGAAGTTTATTCTGAACAATTTTAAAGAATCTAACAGACTCTTCGCTATGAGGATTGTAATCTACACTCGTAGCATACAAATCAAGAACCTGACGATACAAGACCTTTTCTGAAGATCTGATATCCCTGATTCTATCCAGTAACTCTTTCCAGTAATTTCCTCCACCATTTCCCTTCAAACGCTCGTCATCTATCGTAAATCCCTTAATCATATATTCTTTTAACCGCTTTGTTGCCCACTGCCTGAATCTTGTTGCAATCACTGATTTAATACGGTATCCAAGAGAGATAATCATATCAAGATTATAATGAGGAATCTGCCTTGTCACCTCACGATTTCCTTCTTTTCGAACCTGTCGGAAATTCCGACAGGTTGAAATTTCGTCCAATTCACCCTCCTCATAAATATGCTTAATATGTTCTACTACATTTGTTCGAGAAGTTTGGAATAACTCTGACATCTGCTGTTGTGTCAGCCACACTGTATCATCTTCTATTTTAACTTCTATATTTGTCTGCCCATCATCAGTCTGATATATAAGTATTTCCCCATATTCATCGGTTCCAATTTTATCTGCCATAAGCACCTCTCCAATCCATTACTTCTTAGTTATGAAATGCGAACACATGTGTTCACTATTGTCCCAACTAAATCTTATCATCATTCCAACCGCTGCTCAACCAAAACTTTTTCCATTATACAGTGCAAAATAAAAGAGACTCCACTCGCCATGAATGAAGCCTCCTGATATATGTATACATCCTGCAGCATATTATCTGCAGGATGCCGGCTGCCTACGCAGCCTTTTTGTCCAGAAGCTGTTTTACTCCACCTAAGTAATAACAGAATCTGTCAAATTGTTTCTGCCTGCTTTCTTTCTCGTCATCAATTGAATCCTTGATCATCATGCACATCTCTACTTCTTCTTTTATCTCCGGTGCATATTTAATAATCATGTCTGCAAGAAAGCTGCAGCAGCGTTCAAAATCCTTGTTCATTGCCAAGCCTCCTTAAAATAATTGCTAAAATACAGTTTAGATTTACCATACATACAAAATGGAAGTTATCTATTTCTCCTCTTCGTTAAGACCTAGTTCATTACATATTACTTACTATCCCTGATACCTTATTCTTTCAACCAGCGTTTCCTTTTTCAGATTACTGCTT
>OGNC01000986.1_pt1 | contig 14897 bp, 10 predicted proteins | sample 1573311 | NCBI WGS metagenome assembly OGNC01 (sample SAMEA2581889, study PRJEB24529) | metagenome | biome: Human gut stool | place: China | collected 2011
AGTTATACCATTAGGTTTGTTCGGCTTTTCTTCATTATTCTCGTCTAAATCATTATAAGTATGCAAGCTACCATTATAATCCAAAAACAAAAAGCGTCCTTTTAATTCATCTAAATAATAAAAACAAGCAGATGCAAACACGCCGTTCCGGTTGGGTTTTGTTTCTTCTTCGTCATTTACCATGGCAGGAAATCCGAACTTTCCCGTCCCTAACAAATTCCAAAGAGATGCCTGTGTAGAAAAGTAAGCTCCTTTATCAGAAGTATATCCTACTCCGTATGCATTTCGCCACACATAATACGGCTTTTCTTCGGGAGCCTCACCACCAAGGAACATATTACTATGAGTGTAAATCGTACTCATATCCTCGATATTAGAAATCCGGACATCCTTCTCCGTGCAAACAGTTAAAGCCTTCGTGATCACGTATTCTGCCGTGGGTATGGCCTACGTACACTCTACTTTCAACAACGTGATCATCACCATCACCAACGAGGTCGGCGACGTAATCAGCTGGTCTTCGGCAGGTAAGATGGGTTTCCGCGGTTCGAAGAAAAATACTCCCTATGCAGCGCAGACGGCTTCTGCCGATTGTGCGAAGGTTGCTTACGACATGGGTTTGCGTAAGGTGAAAGTTTACGTGAAAGGTCCGGGTGCAGGCCGTGAGTCTGCCGTGCGTACCATCCACGGAGCCGGTCTGGAGGTAATGGAGATCATCGACGTTACTCCGATGCCGCACAACGGTTGCCGTGCTCCTAACCGCCGTCGTGTATAATTCGGCCGGCAGGTGTTACGTAAAAACTATTTTATCTGATTTTAAAAAGTTAATACAATGGGAAGATATATAGGACCTAAATCCAAGATCGCCAGAAAGTTCGGCGAAGCTATTTTCGGTGCGGACAGAGTTCTCGAGAAGCGGAATTTCCCTCCCGGACAGCACGGTCTTGCACGCAAGCGCAAAAAAGTATCGGAGTACGGCCAGCAGCTCAGCGAGAAGCAGAAGGCGAAGGCTACGTACGGTCTTCTGGAGAAACAGTTCTCCCGTACGTACGAGCAGGCTGCCCGTATGGGCGGTATCACGGGTGAGAACCTGCTGAAGCTGCTCGAATGCCGTCTGGACAATGTGGTATATCGTCTGGGCATCGCTCCGACGCGCGCCGCTGCCCGCCAGTTGGTGTCGCACTGCCACATCTGCGTAAACGGCAACGTGGTGAATATTCCGTCCTACTCGCTCAAAGTGGGCGACATCGTGTCGGTACGTGAAAAGTCGAAAAGTTTGGAAGTCATTGTCGGATCTCTGGCCGGCGGTTCGAAGAGCCGCTACGCTTGGCTCGAGTGGGACGGTGCGGCTATGGCCGGCAAGTTCCTGCAGCGTCCCGAGCGCGAGGAGATTCCCGAAAACATCAAGGAGCAGCTTATCGTCGAGTTGTATTCCAAGTAGTAATTAAACAACCAATTCAATATTATGGCAATATTAGCATTTCAGAAACCTGAAAAGGTTATCATGCTCGAATCCACTTCGTCGTTCGGAAAGTTCGAATTCCGACCGCTGGAGCCTGGGTTTGGTATGACCGTCGGTAACGCTTTGCGCCGTATCCTGCTCTCCTCGCTGGAGGGGTATGCGATTACGACCGTCAAGGTTGCCGGCGTGGACCATGAGTTTGCCGCTATCCCTGGAGTGATGGAAGGTATGATCGACATCATCCTGAATCTCAAGCAAGTTCGTTTTATCCGCACGGTTGACAACCAGGATGCCGAGAAGGTATCGGTCAATGTGGCGGGTGTAACGGAGCTGACGGCAGGATATATTTCGAACTACCTCTCGTTCTTCAAGGTATTGAATCCCGAATTGGTTATCTGTCATCTGGCACCCGGTACTAAAATGCAACTCACGCTCACCATCGGCAAAGGACGCGGTTACGTGCCTGCCGAGGAGAATACTCCCGCCGATTGTGAGTTCGGTACGCTTCCGATCGACTCGATTTTCACGCCCATCAAGAACGTGAAATATTCGATCGAGAACTACCGTGTCGAACAGAAAACCGACTACGAGAAGTTGAATTTGGAGATTACTACCGACGGATCAATTCACCCGACGGATGCTTTGAAGGAAGCAGCCAAGATTCTCATCCAACATTTCATGCTCTTCTCCGACGAGAAGATCACCGTGAATATGGAGGATACGAACGGTGCGGAGGAGTTCGACGAGGATATCCTGCACATGCGCCAACTCCTCAAGACGAAACTTTCGGATCAGGATCTGAGCGTTCGTGCTTTGAACTGTCTGAAAGCCGCCGATGTGGATACGGTGGGTGACCTGGTGAAACTCAATCGCAACGATCTGCTCAAATTCCGCAACTTCGGTAAGAAGTCGCTGACGGAGCTCGACGAGCTGCTCGCGTCGCTCAATCTGAAGTTCGGCATGGATGTATCTATCTACAAACTTGATAAAGACTAACTTAAATGAGACACAATAAGAATTTCAATCACCTGGGCAGACAGGCCGGCCATCGCAAGGCTATGTTGTCGAATATGGCGTCGTCGCTGATTCTGCACAAGCGTATCGAGACCACCGTTGCCAAGGCGAAGGCTGTGAAGCAGTTCGTGGAGCCGCTGGTGACCAAGTCGAAAGAGGACACGACCCATTCGCGTCGTATCGTATTCTCGTATCTGAAGCAGAAGGAGGCCGTGACGGAGTTGTTCCGCACGATCGCTCCGAAAATCGCCGATCGTCCGGGCGGTTACACCCGCATCCTGAAGACCGGATTCCGGTTGGGCGATGCCGCCGATATGTGCATCATCGAATTTGTCGATTTCAACGAGGCTTACACGTTGGGTATTCTTCCGACGGCTGCCGAGGCGAAACCCAAGACCCGTCGCTCGCGCGGTAAGAAGGCTGCCGATGCTGCTGCCGAAGCAGCTCCGGCCACTGAAGGCGGCGAGGAGAAGAAAGCTGCGAAACCGGCTGCCAAGAAAGCTGCGGCTGCGAAGCCGGCTGCTTCCAAGGCTGCGGCCGGTGCGAAGAAAGTCGCTGCTCCGAAGGTTGCCAAGAAGACCAACGTGGGCAAGAAGATGTAATTCCGAATAACGTTGGAAGAAAAAGGACGGTGTTTCGACATCGTCCTTTTTCTATGGTGCCGTCGGACCTGAATTCATTTTTTCGTTTCGGATCATTCGGAAAAATCGAAGCGGCATAGATCTCTTTTCAGGCCGATTTCGACGCGCCTTTCCATATCTTTTTTTCGTTGTGATGGCTCCTTGTTCCCGGTTTCGTTTCACGCCCGGTTCGTATCTGTTTTTCGGATGCATGGCGCTTTTGGCCGCTGAAACTGATTCCGTTGCTTGGTATTCCCAGGACTGTCGTTATTTTGGTTCGTAACGGTTTCACAACTTTAACCCGATCGAAATCGCTATAGTTTTTTCATTTATTCGGTTGTCATTCTGGTTTGCACGGAATTTTGTGCAAGGGAATTTAATAATCTATACCGTGTCGGTGCCAATGCGATTCTTGTACGGACCGTTCGGCGGGCGGAGGGTAAATCTGGGGTAAAGGTGATACCGGTTCTGTCGGCGTTCACTGCATCGGTAATGGTAGGACTCGACTCCAGGTTACTCCTTCATTACGTGGTGTTGCGAGGGTTTCGTTTTAGGAGTTACTGTCGATGAGACGTATCGTATTGCTTGTTACAGCCGGTTGGACAGACGATTTTCTATAAAAGAGGGATAGCGGACCGCATCGGGAGGAGGTGAAGACTTGCGGGCGCGGAAGCTCTTTGTTCAGTTTTTTGTGGATGAATGGACAGATCGAGGATGAAAAAGCTGCGGATGAAATATTTCATCCGCAGCTTTCGTTAAAATTTAGTAACAAAAAGTTACGCTGTTAGATAATTTTGTCCAGCTCGTTGAGCGTACTGCGGATTTCGTTGTCCGAAATTTCATAATCCCGAAGTTTTCCGGCGAAATACTGCTCGTATGCGTATAGGTCGATCTGTCCGTGCCCCGAGAGGTTGAAGAGGATCGTTTTGGAAACGCCTTCCTCCTTCGCCCGTTTCGCTTCGCGGATCGCCTGTGCGATGGCGTGAGCCGATTCCGGAGCCGGGATGATACCTTCCGTACGGGCGAAGAGAACGCCTGCGGCCAGAGTTTCCGTCTGCGGCACGGACTGGGCTTCGATGACCTTGTCTTTCAGCAGTTGGCTCACGATCGAACCGGCTCCGTGATAGCGCAGACCTCCGGCGTGAATGTCCGACGGGTGGAAGTTGTGTCCCAGCGTATACATCGGGAGCAGCGGAGTGAAGCCTGCCACGTCGCCGAAGTCGTACTGGAACTCACCGCGCGTCAGCTTGGGACACGATTGGGGTTCGACGGCGATTACGCGGGTATTTTTACCTTTGGTCAGGTTATCGCGCAGGAACGAGAAGCTGATGCCGGCGAAGTTGCTGCCTCCTCCGAAGCAACCGATCACCACGTCCGGGTACTCCCCGAACAGCTCCATCTGTTTCACGGCCTCCTCGCCGATGATCGTCTGGTGCAACAGTACGTGGTTCAAAACAGAACCCAAACAGTAACGGGTATCCTGAGGATTTTGCAGCGCCATTTCTACGGCTTCGGAGATCGCCATGCCCAGACTGCCCGAATCGTTGGGGTTCTTTGCAAGGGCGGCCCGTCCGGCGGCTGTAATTTCGCTCGGCGAGGCATACACGTCTGCGCCCCAGGTGTTCATCATCAGCTTGCGGTAGGGTTTCTGGTTGAAGCTCACCTTGACCATGAAGACTTTCAGGTCGATGCCGAAGTGCTGCGTAGCCATTGACATCGCGGCTCCCCACTGTCCTGCTCCGGTTTCGGTGGTCAGATGGCGGATTCCCTGCTTGTAGTTGTAGTAAGCCTGCGGAATCGCGGTGTTGGTCTTGTGCGAGCCGACGGGCGATACGCTCTCGTTCTTAAAGTAGATCTTGGCCGGGGTGTCGAGAGCCTTTTCCAGGCCGTAGGCACGTACCAGCGGGGTAGAGCGGTAGATCTTGTATAGATCCTGCACCTCTTCCGGAATGTCGATGTAGCGTTCGGTGGACATCTCCTGTTTCATCAGCTCCTCGGCGAAGAGGGCGCTCATCTGTTCGAGCGTCACCGGCTCTTTGGTCGCCGGGTTCAGCGGCGGCAGCGGTCGGTTCTTCATGTCGCTGACGATGTTATACCATTGGGTCGGCATCTGGGATTCGGGTAGGATAATTTTTTTCGTTTTCATAATCGTTTGTTTTTATTATGATTGTAATTTTCAGTGTTGCGTGGAAGTTACGAAAAAAGCGTTGTCTGCTCGGCAAACAACGCTTTTGATATTTTTGACTGTATGGATCGGATTTTCTCGGCTTATTTCATACAAATACCAATGGACTCATTGTTTACCTTAAACAAAGAGTGCCACCACCAGTTCTGCGTCGAAAATCTTGTCATTTCTACTGTTCTTTGGATGCAAAAGTACGTGTTTTTTTCACAATGCAACTTTTTTTTGATTTTTTTTTCAGCGAAAGATTTCGGATGAAATAAAAACAGACCGGATATTATCCGGTCTGTCAATACTTTAAGACACAAAATTATTTTTGCGGAAAACCTTTGCCGATAGCCAGGAAATCGGCGGCCTTCAGCGCCGCTCCTCCGATCAGGCCGCCGTCCACGTCCTCTTTGGCGAAGAGTTCCGGGGCGTTCGACGGTTTGCAGGAACCTCCGTAGAGGATAGGAGTTTCATCGGCCGCCGCACCGAATTTCTCGCGCAGGATCGTGCGGATGTAGGCGTGGATTTCCTGTGCCTGCTCTGCCGTCGCGGTCTTGCCCGTGCCGATGGCCCAGACGGGCTCGTAGGCGATTACGGTTCGGGCGAACTGGGCCGGCGTGAGGTTGTAGATAACCTCTTCGATCTGTGTCTTTACTACGTCGAAGTGGCGGTCCGCTTCGCGTTCCTCGAGGTTCTCGCCCACGCAGTAGATCGGTTGCAGACCGTTGGCGAATGCCTGCGCCATCTTTTTGTTGAGCGTCGCCGAGGTTTCGCCGTAGTACTGGCGGCGTTCCGAGTGACCCAGGATGACGTAACGGCAGCCCAAGGCTGCGAGCATCGCGGCAGATACTTCGCCCGTATAGGCGCCTTTGTCTTCGGCCGCGCAGTTCTGGGCGCCGACTTCGATGTCCGAACCCCGAAGTGCCTCGATGACTCCGCCGAGGTGGGTGAAGGGCGGACATACGATGAAATTCACGCAGGAACAAACCTGGTTTCTGTCGGCCCGGATGTTTTCGGCCAATTCGACGCCTTCGGCGGGAAGTGTATTCATCTTCCAGTTGCCGGCAACGATTTTCTTTCTCATATTTTTGTTTTTAAGATAGATTAGACGATAGATGCAGGCGAGAACCGCTCCGGTCGCAGCAGCGGCCAGAAATCGCTGGTCCACGGGAACGACGTCGTCGGAGAGGCTGGCCAGCGTCGGGATGGCGACCAGCACGGGAAGTGCATAGTTCCAAAAGAGGAACCAGGGGCGCTGCCGTTGCCGCAACCGATGCCACACCTGCTGCCCGAGGCGGAGCCAGATCGTACCCAGCGCCAACGTGCAAAGTGTGCGGAATACCCAGCCAGGTACGATGTCGCCGAGCCGGAGTCCCGCAGCGAGTACGCTTGCGGCGCAGATGCCTGCGAGCCAGATGTTTCTTCCCGATGTCATTACCTTCCGGAGTTTACTCCTGTTCGCACCATTTTTTAACCTCTTCCATCGAAGGAGCCTTCAGCCCCAGTTTGTTCTTTTTGTTAAAACCGCACAGGTCGTTGAAGAACTTGCCCGGAGAGAGCTTTTTGAGCGAATCGGCTGTCAGGTAGCCCATTTTCTGTATGACGGGAACCCACTCTTCGGGAATACCGAGGGCGGTGTATTTCTCGGCAGGATCGTTTACGGCCTTCTTTTCGGGGCGCATTTGCGGGAAGAAGAGCACGTCCTGGATCGAACTGTTGCCCGTCATGAACATCGTCAGGCGGTCGATACCGATACCCATACCCGAACAGGTCGGCATACCGTATTCGAGGGCGCGGACGAAGTCCATATCGATGAACATAGCCTCGTCGTCGCCCTTCTCCGAGAGGCGCAACTGCTCCTGGAAGCGCTCCAACTGGTCGATCGGGTCGTTCAGCTCGGAGTAGGCGTTGCAGAGCTCCTTGCCGTTGACGAAGAGCTCGAAACGCTCCGTGAGGTCGGGATTCGACCGATGGCGCTTGCACAGGGGGGACATCTCGCATGGGTAGTCCATGATGAAGGTGGGCTGTATCAACTCCTCCTCGCAGTATTGGCCGAAGATGGCATCGATCAGCTTGCCCTTGCCCATGGTGTCGTCGATCTCGACTTCGAGGCGTTTGCAGGCTTCGCGGAGCTGCTCTTCGCTCTGCCCCGTGATGTCGTAGCCGGTCTTTTCGCGGATGGCGTCTGTCATCGTCAGGCGGCGGAACGGGGCTTTGAACGAAATCTCCCGGCCGTCGATCTGCACGGTCGTGGTCCCGTGCAGGGCCAGGGCGACCTTTTCGAGCATCCGTTCGGTGAACTCCATCATCCAGAGGTAGTCCTTGTAGGCTACGTAAATCTCCATAACGGTAAATTCGGGGTTGTGCGTGCGGTCCATGCCTTCGTTGCGGAAGTTCTTGCCGAATTCATACACGCCGTCGAAGCCTCCTACGATCAGCTTCTTGAGGTACAGCTCGCTGGCGATGCGCAGGTATTGGTCGATGTCGAGCGCGTTGTGGTGGGTAATGAACGGACGTGCCGCCGCACCGCCCGGAATAGGCTGCAGAATCGGGGTTTCGACTTCGACGTACCCGAACTGGTTGAAATATTCGCGCATCGTGGAGATGATCTTCGAACGCTTGATGAAAACCTCGCGTACGTGGGGATTCACGATCAGATCGACGTAGCGCTGGCGGTAACGGATTTCGGGGTCGGTGAAGGCGTCGAAGGTCTGTCCGTCCTTCTCTTTCACGACGGGCAGGGGCCGCAGCGATTTGGAGAGCAGGGTCAGCTTCTGGCAGTGTACCGACAGTTCGCCGGTGTTGGTGCGGAATGCGAAACCCTCGACTCCGACGATGTCGCCGATGTCGAGCAGCTTCTTGAACACCGTGTTGTAAAGCGTCGGATCTCCTTCGGGACAGATGTCGTCGCGCCGGATATAGACCTGGATGCGGCCCGTGTGGTCCTGCAGTTCGAAGAAGGAGGCGCTGCCCATGATGCGGCGCGACATGATGCGTCCGGCGATGCGGATGCCCTGGAAATTATTCTTCGCCGGATCGAAATTCTCGGCGATTTCGCGTGCCGTGGCCGTCACCTCGTAGCGGGCGGCGGGATAGGGGTCGATGCCGAGTTCCCGCAGTGCGGCGAGCGATTGGCGTCGTAACTGTTCCTGTTCACTGAGTTCGATGCTCATATTGAATGTTTTTGGGTGTTGATTTCGAGTTTGCAAAGATAAGAAAAGGAGGGCGATAAGCCAAACTTGACTTCGAACTTCTGTCTTCGTCCGCTACGTTCGGCAAAGACCGTTTGCAGGCTGTGCTTCCGGTCGTCGAAAATTTTCGACTTCCTGTCTGCGTGCGGGGCGAAGTCCGCGAGTGTACCGCGCGTCCGCTGCGGTCGTCGGTCGGCTGAAATTGTCCGGGCCGCCTCCTATCTTCTACAAAGATAGTGAAAGCCCCGGGCAGTGCCAAATTTATTTGCGGTGGATCGAAGATTATTTTGTCCGGGGCGGATTTCCCGGCGAAACTGCGGAAAGGATGGGGCGTTTCGGCAAGTTATCTGCAGGGGCTTGCAGGACGGGCTGATACCGGGAAAAAACGATGCGGGATACTCTTTTTTCGGGCAATAATGTACTTTTTGCGAGGAATTATGTATGGAATGCGAGAAACGATAAGCTAAAAAGGCGTTATTTTTATCCTATCAATTCATTCAACCAAATTATTTTGCCTATGACCTCCAATTTTACTGCTTTTTTGCGGCCTTTTCGGGCTGCCTGTCTGTTTGTTCTGCTGACTGTGTGCTGCGGCGGGTGCAGCGACAGCGGTTCGGTGGACGAAACACCTCCGGCGGATCAGTTGGCTTTGTCGCCGTCGAGTCTTGTTTTCGACGAGCAGGATCCTGCAAAAAACGAGTTCACGGTCACTGTGACCGACGGACTGACCTGGGTGCTCCAGGTGAAGCCGTCGGCTGCCGGATGTAAGTTCAGTGCATCGTCCGGCCGGGGCAGCGGCTCTTTTCGGGTCGAACAGATGCCCGATGATAGCAGCATCGAAATCGAAGCGGTCCATACTTATAATAACGGTACGCAACTGAAGAGTAATTCGGTGCGGATAACCCGTGGAAAAGCCGTGCTCGAGCCGACCCTCGAACTTGCTCCCGAGAAACTGACGTTCGATCCCGACGACGCTTCGGCCAATACCGTTCAGGTGCGGTCGAATACCGTGTGGAGCGCCGTTGCGAGCGACGAAGGGCTGGTGTTTTCTCCGGCATCGGGCGAGAACGACGGGGCGATTACCGTTACGGCGGCTCCTGCGGGTAAAACATCCGTAATTACAGTGACCGCCGGCGAAGGCGAGCAGACCGTGACGCGGCAGGTCGAGATTACATGCGAGAACCAGATTCCCGTTCCGGAGGAGACGATTTATTACGACGACTTCGATCAGACGCCTTTTTCGGGATGGGCCGATGCGAGCGCCGCATGGCAGAATCCGACCGGTCCGGGGGCGGCAGGGGTGACCTATACCTCCGCCCGGACTCGTATCAATAACGATAATTTCGGATCGTCGGGCCGCTATCCGGGAGCTTCGGGTGCGAACTACGTCCGTATCTGGTTCGACAACGGTCCGTATTTCATCGTGAATGACATCGCGCTTACGCCCGACCAGGTCGATCTGACCCTCTCTTTGGGCGCTTCGTTCACGGCGGCCGACTGTCTGATCGAGTTGAGCGGCGACGGCTCCTATTGGCAGCGGATCGATTATACCGGATCGAGGGCTTATAATATCTGGGAACAGATCTCCGTCGATTTTACCCTGGCTGTTCCCGTACAGCGGCTCTTCATCCGCTTTACGCCGCAAGGTTCGCAGAGCTACGGCGTCAATTTCGACGACTTGAAGCTCACGACCGGGCCGGGCGGACAGACGGTCGATTTGGACGGCGGCGACTACCGGTTCCCCGAGCTGCCGTCCAATTGGACCGCTCCGACTTCGTCCCAGGCTGTCGTTTCGGGCGATTATGCCTTCTTTACGCATTGGACGCAGACCGTCAATACGCGGAAAAACCTGCGGAATTACTCCTATTGTTACGATACGCGGCGCCATAACCCGATTTGGGTCGCCTATCCGATGCATGCCTGCTACCGCGAGGGCGGCTTCGGACGTACGGATCCCGATCCGTGGACGGCGGATCCGTCGCTCGATGTGGCGTATCAGTCGAAGATTTACCGCAAGGACGGTCCCTCCGGTTCGGATCCCTATCAGTATTGGACGAGCAATACGATGGCTTATCTCCAGCGGTCGGGATATTGGGGGAAGGGACATCTCTGCATGTCGAGCGAACGCGGCGGTGCGAACCAGCAGATCAACATGCAGACGTTCTATCCGACCAACATCGCTCCGCAGCCGAGTGCCAAAGCCGGTACGTTCGGAACAGTCTGGGGGTATGTCGAGGCGCTCTTTGCCGGGACGCGGAACAGCGAAAACGATATTGTAGCCGACGACGGCGTGCAAAATATGAACATCGTTTCCGATACGCTTTTCGTGGTGGCGGGCTGTTACTACGAGCATGATTACTGGCAGGAGTACGACTCTTCGGACTCCAATCAGGCCGAGCCGGACCCGGCGCAGAAACTCTGTACGATGCCGACCCATCAGTTCAAGATGGCGTTGCGTACGAAGTCGGGCAGCACGGGTAAACGGATTCAGCAGTGTACGGCCGATGAGTTGCAGGCCGTCGGTTTCTGGATCGAGACCTTCACCGACAGTCCGGAAACCAGCGCCCGCGCGGAATTGCGCCGTATCGCGGTGCCGGTCAGCTTCATCGAGGAGAAGATGGGCATGACCTTCTTCCCCGAGGTTCCCGAAGAGGTGAAGACACGGATCCCCGTGCCCGAAGAGTGGGGATTCTGAGTTTGGAGTGATAACTGTTTCGGGGAGGGACGCATTCTGCAAGGATGCGTCCCTCGTTTTTCGGATTTGAAACGGGTGAACCCCGGAAGTTTCGGAACCTGCCGGACGAGAAAATCGGGATGGGACGGACAAAACGGCAAAATATCGGTTATTTTTGCCCCGCTGAAAAAGTATGCGCCGGATGTACTGTCCGCATCGGACGGTTCCTGAATCTCCTTTGCGGGGGGCGGATCGGATTCTGTCCGAACAGGGTGGCGCAGTTTTGCTCCGGAGCGATCCGATATGCGTTTGTGGCCGTCTGTTGCTGCGGCCGGGACGAACCCGCAGACAGGATCCGTGAGCGGCGGGGCTTTGCCCGGGCGACACCCGGTATTTTTCAGTATTGACTGCTTTGAGTAATTGACTATGCTGAAGAGAAACGGATGGACCCGCAGCCGTATCGCCCTGCGGGAGTGGATGCCGGTTATCGTGTTGATGTGTTGTACTTTCGTGTTCAATACGTCGGAGTTTATTCCCATCGGCCTGTTGAGCGACATCGCGGCCGATTTCGGGATTACCGAGGCCCGGGCCGGATTGTTGATTACGGTCTATGCCTGGGTCGTGGCGCTGGTTTCGCTGCCGTTGATGCTCGCGGTAGCGAGGATGGAGTGCCGGCGGCTGATGCTCGGGGTGCTGGGGCTTTTCATTGCGAGCCACGTGTTGTCAGGACTTTCGTCTTCCTATGCGATGCTGATGGCTTCGCGGATCGGTGTGGCTTGTGCGCATGCGGTGTTCTGGTCGATCGTTTCGCCGCTGGCGGTCCGCGTCGCACCGAAGGGAGCGCAATCGGCTGCATTGGGATTGATTATCACGGGAACGTCGATTGCCATGATCGTCGGTCTGCCGCTGGGTCGCGTGATCGGACTTTACGTGGGATGGCGGACGACCTTCTTCTTCATTGCTGCGGTCGCGGCGGCCGTTTGGCTGTTTCTGGCGGCGATCTTTCCCCGGGTCCCGAGCCGCGACACCATTTCGCTGCGCAAGGTGCCCTCTCTGCTGGGAAACCCCGCTCTCGTGGGCCTCTATGTGCTTACCGTTCTCATGGTAACGGGCCACTATACGGGGTACAGTTACATCGAACCGTTCCTGGCACAGGTGGCCGGGCTGGACAACGACTGGATAACTTGGGTGCTGACGGCGTTCGGATTGGTGGGGATCGTCGGAAGCTTATGGTTTTCGCGCCTTCATGCGGTTTGCCGTCGTGGGTATTGCGTTTTTCCTGCTGTTGCTGCGCCTTTCGGCTTTCGGGCACTTTCCGGTTGTCGCCCTGTGTATCTGCTGGGGGTTGGCCATTACGATTTTCAACCTGGTTTTTCAGTCGGAGATCATTCGTCTGGCTCCCGAGGCGACGGCGATCGCCATGTCCGTCTATTCGGGGATTTACAACGTCGGAATCGGTGCCGGGGCACTCGTAGGAGGATTCGTCTGTACGCACGCTTCGATTGCCCGGATCGGTTATGCCGGGGGTACGATCGCATTGTTGGCGGCGCTCTTTTGCTTGGTGCGGTTGGTGCCGTTATTGAAAAGGAGCCGGGGCTGATTTCGAACGAAGAACCGGAAACGCCCTGCCATCGGAGAGGTGGCAGGGCGCTGTGTCTTTCGGGGTGCCGACCGGAGCGGTCGGATCAGCGGTGCAAGCTGGTCGGGAGCTATTCAGCCTGTTGCTTCCCGCTCGGATCGAGGGGCTTGAAAAAGCCTCTTCCCGATTTTTTATAGAGCCAGAGCATGAAAAGACCCGTCAGGATGCCTACGCCGGTGCCGAGCAACAGATCGACGGGGAAGTGTTTGGCCAGGTAGATGCGCGAGTAGCAGATCAGCAGCGCTGCGGCGATCCCGAGCCATGTGAACCAGCGGCGGCGGATGACGGCGGCCGACATTACGACGACTGCCGCGATCGTCGCGGCGTGGGAGGATACGGTGCCGTATTTCCCGGCGACGGCTCCGGCGGGAACGTGTACGAGGCTGTTCGGTGTGGGGAGCCCGGCATGCCGCCAGGCGAAGAGCGAGTCGGCCGGAATGTCGAGTCCTTCGAGGGCCGGAGAGAACATCGGGCGCCAGCGGGGAGGAAAATCGGCCCAAAGGTGTTTCAGGGGACCCGAGTGCTTGAAGATGCCGCAGAGCATGTCCGAGAGCACCAGGGCGAGAGCCAGCGCCGCGAGGAAAAGCAGCGTGTTGCGCCATCCGTAGCGCCGGCAGACCAGCCAGAGTATCAGCAGGTAAAAGGGAATCCAGATCGCCATGCCCGAGATGAGGGTCATGATCCGGTCCAGGCAGGGACCGCCGTCGAAATTGAGAGCCAGAAACAGGGATTCGTCGCAGGAGTGCATAGGTCGTTTAGAATTGGAAGTAGATGAAAGGCTGGATATCGCTCGACTTGACCTGCATCACCAGCCAGATGACGCACGCGGCCAGGAGAACCTGTACGACCGTCGGCAGGGAGGTGACGAATCGTTGCGCCCAGCGGTCGCAGCGGTCGGGAAGCATGTGCAGCAGGTAGCCGATGCCGACGAGCAGGAAGATGCCGGCATAACCTTCGAGCACCTGGGGGATGACCGAAGGATTGAAGTTCGTGAAAATTTGGTGGAGCATCAGCTGCACGGTTTTCATCGATTCGGCACGGAACATCAGCCATCCGAAGCAGACCAGATTGAAGGTGAAGAAAATGCCCGGAATACGCCAGAACCACCGCATTTCGGCTCCTGTGGCTTTGGAGCCGGGAACGACGCTCAGCCAGAGCTTGTGCAGGGCCAGCGCTATGCCGTGCAGCGCTCCCCAAAGGATGAAGCGCACGGCCGCCCCGTGCCACAGACCGCCGAGCAGCATGGTGACGAGCAGGTTGAAATAGGTGCGGATACGCCCCTTGCGGTTGCCGCCCAGCGAGATATAGAGATAATCGCGCAGCCACGTGGAGAGCGAGATGTGCCACCGGCGCCAGAATTCGGTGATCGTGGCCGATTTGTAGGGGGCGTCGAAGTTCTTCGGAAAGCGGAAGCCCAGCAGCAGGGCGATGCCGATGGCCATATCCGAGTAACCCGAGAAGTCGCAATAGATTTGCAGGGCGTAGCCGTAAATTCCCATCAGGCATTCGAACCCGGAGTAGAGCAGCGGCTCGTCGAAGATACGATCGACGAAGTTGAGTGAGATATAGTCCGAAATGACGGCTTTTTTGAATAAGCCGATGAGGATCAGGAATACGCCCATGCCGAACATTTCGCGCGTGACCCGCAGCGGATTTTGTCGGATCTGGGGAATGAAGTCTTTGGCCCGGACGATCGGGCCGGCTACCAGTTGTGGGAAGAACGAGAGATAGAACAGGTAATCGGCCCAGTTGTTTAGGGGTTTGAGTTGTCCCCGGCAGATGTCGATCGTATAGCTCATCGACTGGAATACGAAGAACGAAATACCGACCGGCAGGAAGATGTTCTGGAAGTTGAGGAACCCTTGTCCGAAGAGGTTGTTGGCGATTTCGATCGGATTATACTGCATGGATACATAGAAGTAGTTAAATGCAATAATCAGAACGAAATAAATCACTGCATAACCCCAGCTGTTGGTATGGAAGAAGGTCAGGAATCCATTATAGAACTTCTGCCAGCCGCCAACCGGATCATCGTACATCGGCTTGAACAGCTCGATGGTACTCGGCAAAGACATGAAGGACATTGCAAAGATAATCGGCATAACGCCGCTCATGCAAACCTTGATC
>OGNC01000991.1_pt1 | contig 14856 bp, 10 predicted proteins | sample 1573311 | NCBI WGS metagenome assembly OGNC01 (sample SAMEA2581889, study PRJEB24529) | metagenome | biome: Human gut stool | place: China | collected 2011
GGATCGAAGAGGTTTTTATAGTTCTGCGAAGCCTTTTCCAGCATCGCAGCGTCGTCCGTTTTTCCCAGTTTTTTCGCCACCTGTGCGATACACCAGTCGTCGTAGGCGTATTCGAGCGTCCGGGCGGCATTTTCGTTGATGCCCACGTTATAGGGCACGTAGCCCAGCGTGTTGTAATATTCGTGTCCGAGGCGACCGGTGGAGCTTACCGAGGGATGCACCTTGTCGCGTCCCGCAAGCATCGCCTCGTAGAGCGTGGCGACATCCTCTGCGGGCGTCACTCCTTTCAGGATCGCATCTGCGACTACGGAAGCCGAATTGTTGCCCACCATGCAGCCGCGGTGGCCCGGCGAGGCCCATTCGGGCAGGAAGCCGCTCTCGCGGTAGGTGTTGGCCAACCCGGCCTGAATCTCGGCGTTGACCGACGGGTAGACCAGGTTCAGCAGCGGGAACAGACACCGGAACGTATCCCAGAAACCCGTGTCGGTATACATATAGCCCGGCAGCACCTCGCCGTTGTAGGGGCTGTAATGCACCGGATTGCCTTTGGCGTCGATCTCGTAGAATTTGCGAGGGAACAGGGTCGAGCGGTAGAGGCACGAATAGAAGGTCCGGTACTGCTCTTCGGTGCCGCCCGAGACCTCGATCCGCCCCAGCACCTCGTCCCAGCGCTCCTGCGCACGGGCTTTCACCGTCTCGAAATCGGCATCGCCGACCTCGGTTTCGAGGTTGCGCAAAGCCTGCTCTCCGGAGATGAACGACGAGGCCACGCGCGCCGTCACCTGCTCGCCGCGGCGGGTGGTGAAATAGACCGCCGCAAGGGCATGTTCGCCTTCGGCCTCGAAACCTTTCAGTTCGTTCTTTCCGTTGAATACCCGAAAGCCGCTGAACGGCTTGTCGAAGCGGATGACGAACCAGTTGCGGAAATTGTCGGGCACGCCGCCGCTGTTGCGCGTGGTGTATCCTACGACGGTGCGGCTGTCGGGCATGACTTTGACCTGCGACCCGCGGTCGAAGGCGTCGATCACCACGCCCGATTCGTCCGACTCGGGGAAGGTGAAGCGCAGCACAGCGGCGCGATCCGTCGGAGCCATTTCGGCCACGACATCGTGGTCGGCCAGATAGACCGAGTAATAATAGGGCTTCGCCGTCTCCGACTGGTGGGAGAACCAGCTCTGGCGCGCATTTTCATCAACCTTGTCTTTGCCGCGCACGGGCATGATGGAAAACTGTCCGTAATCGTTGATCCACGGCGAGGGCTGGTGCGTCTGCTTCAGGCCCCGGATCGTGTGCGATCCGTAGGTGTAGGCCCAGCCGTCGCCCATCTTGCCCGTCTGGGGCGTCCAGAAATTCATGCCCCACGGCAGGGCCACGGCCGGATAGGTGTTGCCCGTCGAAAGCGAGTAGTCGGACTGTGTGCCCACGAGCGTCGTGACGTATTCAGAAGGGCGCAGCGAAATTTCGTGTTTCGGGGTTTCGCAACAGCCCCAGGCCAAAGCCGAAAAAAACAACAGTATGAGGTTCTTCATTTTTTTATTCCAAATTACCGGATTGAGTAAAAAGACAAGCTACCGGGCTTTCGCCTCGCAGTAGGCACAGCGGCAGGTCCCGTCCGCCTGACGGTGGAACAGCCGGTCGACATCCTCCGTGGCGGAGATGCAGCGGCGGTTCGGGCACTCGTATTCGTTCACGACATACCGTTCGCTGAAGACCGGGGTGCGTTCGAAAGGTCTGTTCTCGTCGGCCCAGCGCAGCAGCGTATAGATCAGCGCCATGCGCACGAACTTTCCGTTCTCGACCTGGCGGAAGTAAGCCGCGCGGGGATCGTTGTCCACGGCGCGCGTGATCTCGTTGACGCGCGGCAGCGGGTGGAGAATGATCATATCCTCCTTGGCGGTCTTCAGTTTCTCGGGGTTGAGCACGAAGCTGTTCTTCACGCGGTCGAACTCCTCCTCGTCGAGGAAACGCTCCTTCTGCACGCGGGTCATGTAGAGGATGTCCAATTCGGGCATCACCTCCTCCATGGTCTCGACCTCGCGAAACTCCAGACGCGAGTTCTCGGCCATCTCGGCGAGCATGTAGTCCGGAAGGCGCAGCTCCTGCGGAGCGATCAGGATCACCTTGATATTCGAATAGCGCGACAGCGCCTTGATCAGCGAGTGGACCGTGCGGCCGAATTTCAGGTCGCCGCAGAAACCGATCGTCATGTTGTCGAAACGGCCCTTCTCGCGCTTGATCGTCAAGAGGTCGGTAAGCGTCTGCGTGGGATGGGCGTGGCTGCCGTCGCCGGCGTTGATGACCGGGATGCCCGCATACTGCGAGGCCACCAACGGCGCACCCTCCTTGAAGTGACGCATGGCGATGATGTCGGCGAAGCAGCGGATCACGCGCACGGTGTCGGCCACCGTCTCGCCCTTCGACACCGACGAGGAGTTGGCGTCGGAGAAGCCGATGACCTGCCCGCCCAGTTCGAGCATCGCCGCCGTGAAACTCAACCGCGTGCGGGTCGAAGGCTCGTAGAAGAGCGTGGCCAGTTTCTTGCCCCTGCACGCCTCGCTGTACTTGGCGCGGTTGGCGATAATGTCCTCGGCCAGAGCTACGATCTGCTCGGTTTCGGCAACCGTGAGGTCTGTGGGATCAATCAAATGTCGCATAAGTTATTTATAGAAGTTCGGATTTTAAATTCTTCAACGGTCCCTCTTTTCGGTCGGTCCCGATTCACGGCCTTCCGCCGTGTTTGCAAACCGGACCCGCCCCTAAATCCCCGCCTCGGCGGAGACTTTGGCTGCGCGGGTATCCGCATTGTTCCGCTTTCATTGCGCCGTCGGTATTTCCCGCTCGCGGCACGCAACGGATCGGCGGAAGGCGCCGGGCGATCGCGGCAAACCCTGATTCTGATTTTAGGGGGAGCGATTTTTAGCCTGCCCGGTGATCGGCACGGATGGGCTGTACATGAGGCACTGCCCATTCGGGACGAGCGAGGAAGGACGAAAATCGCCCGCTAAAATCGGAATTATTGCATCCAGCTCTCGTCCGACGGATTGTTTCGGAAGGCGATCAGCCGCGCCTTGTCCTCGGGCTTGATATACCCCTCCTCGGCGGCCACTTCGACCAGCGCGTCGAGGTTCGAAAGGCTGTAATTCGTGACGTTCGCCTCTCGCATGCGGTCAAGCCCCTTCTGCATCCCGTAGGTGAAGATCGAAGCCACGCCCAGCACCTCAGCGCCCGCCTCGCGCAGGGCGTTCACCACCTCGATGCACGAACCGCCCGTCGAGATCAGGTCCTCGATCACCACGACCTTCTGACCCTTTTCCAATTTGCCCTCGATCCGGTTGCCGCGTCCGTGGTCTTTCGACCCCGAGCGCACGTAGCCCATCGGCAGGTCGAGGATCGTGGCCGTGATGGCCGCATGGGCGATTCCGGCGGTCGAGGTTCCCATCAGCACCTCGGCTTCGGGGAATTTCGTGCGGACGATTTCGGCGAGGCCCGCCTCGACATGGCCGCGGACGACAGGAGCCGTCAGGGTCAGCCGGTTGTCGCAGTAGATCGGGCTTTTGATGCCGCTCGCCCAGGTGAAAGGCTGTTCGGGGCGCAGGAACACCGCGCCGATCGACAGCAGGTCTTTAGCAATTTTCTTCTCCATCTTACTTGAACGCAGGTTCGGCAAAATTCTTCATTCTTTCCCCTCCCCATGGGAAGAGTGTCAACCATGAAATCCGCCAAACCTGCGTTAACGGCATCTGCGATGCCGATTTCATATTGACATTCCCACTAAATCTCCCTTTGGCAAAGGGAGACTTCGGGGCGGAAACCCATTTATTCTTTTCGTTTTTCAGTTTTCATATCTTCGGCGACCCACAACGTCCATGTATCGACGTTGTCGGTCAGGACTTCAGGCAGCGGCAGCGGAATGCGCACATCGGGCGCGATGCCCGCGGAGTCGATCCCGCGGCCTTCCGGAACCCGGCAGGAACGGGTCGTGGGGAGCATCATCCACCGGGTCGGGTCCTGCGGAAAATAAAGTATTTCGCAGTTCGAGAAATCGAGGCACCCGAGCGTGTTATCCTGCCCGTAAACGGTCGTGCGGCGACTGCTGGCCCTGACTTCGAGCACCAGCTGTTCACCCGAGGAGCCGACTTTCCCATCAATCAGCAGCCCCGCCCGGCGAGGCCGCGGCGAGACGGAATCGTAGTGTATCCGGTAGGTTTTCGGTCCGTCCGTCAGGAACTCCCCGGCCGGAGTGCGTTCCATCCGTGCGATCTTCCCGCGTCCACGCTCCGTATCTCCGGCAAACTCCCGCACGTGGGCGACGGCCAGGTCCGAAACGCGGTACTCCATGGCATCCTCCGCCCCTTCGTGGTCGTAGAGCAGCCGGAGCAGCGGTTCATAGGCGCTGTCGCTCCCGCCGCCGTTGCCGCGGATGTCGAGGATCAGGTTTTCACACCCCGAGGCCAGATAAGCCCGCACGGCAGTCCGCACCCAAGCGGTCTGTTCTTCATTCAGGTCGCACGACGGGAAACGGATCAGATACGTTTCGCCGTCCACCCGACAATGGGTGAACTGCGGGTCATAACGCTCCATCCGTGCCGCGTAATCCGAAGGTCGGCGGATTGATTTGGGCCGGTAAGCCCTCACGCCCTCCGTTCCGAGGTGCGAATCGTCGAACCAGCCGAGATACTCGGCAACGGCGTCATACGTGTCGCGCCCCGAAGCGATCCCGCTCCGCAGCCGCTCTTTCAGCGCCCCGTACTCCGCCGCGCGGTTCGCCGTCTTGTCCGGATAGCCCGCATAGGCGCGCTCCACGACGCCGACGGCGAAGTCGAAATCGGAGACCTCGCCGCCTTTCACCGGGACTTGCGCCCCGGCAGGCAACAACAGCCCGGCAACGGCCGCGACAAGCGGCAGAACACGCAGCAAGACACTCATTTATTCCAGCGCCGAACGTAAAATCTTCTCCACCTCCTCGGGATAAATGCCGCCCTCGTGGACCTTCACGCCGTCGACGTAAAACGTGGGCACGTAATAGTAGTCGAACGCGTCGGCCACTTCGGGCTGCTCCGACTCCTCGATCATCTCGATCCCGACGGCGGCCAGCTCCGGATGGGCGGCACGCGCCTCGTCGATGTAACGCAGCGCCTTCTTGCAGAAGGGGCACGAGCGCAGGTAGAAAAGTTTTACCGGTTTCATAGAATTAACAATTTTTGTAATATCGTTCCATCTCACGCAGCCGAATGCCGTATTCGCCGCCTATGGCGGCGTTTACAAATCCGATCCCCTGCCTCAAGCCGGGGCTTGTCGCATCGCGACCACAAGGCAACCAGAACCACGGTCTATCCGACGAACTCGGCGACGCACCGGCGGTAAGCCGCCACAGGGTCCTCCGCCGCGGTGATCGGGCGTCCCACGACGATCAGGTCGGAACCGATCTCCCGGGCGCGGACGGGCGTGGTGACGCGCACCTGGTCCGCCACGTCGCCATCTGCAAAACGCACGCCGGGCGTGACCGTCAGAAACTCCTCGCCGCACGCCCCGTGCACCATGCCGGCTTCCAACGGCGAGCAGACCACGCCGTCCAGCCCTGCGGCCCGGGTGTTCTGCGCATATTTCACGATCGTGTCGTTGATCGAGGCGTCGATCAGAAGTTCCTCCCGCATGCGCTCCTCGCTGGTCGAGGTGAGCTGCGTCACGGCGATCAGCAGGGGCCGCGTGCCGTCTTCGCGCGTAAGGCCTTCGCGCGCGGCTCGCATCATCTCGATCGTCCCGGCCGCATGGACGTTGCACATGTCCACGTCCAACCGCGACAGCACGGCCATCGCCTTTTTCACGGTGTTGGGAATGTCGTGGAGTTTCAGATCGAGGAAAATCCGGTGTCCCCGGCGCTTGATCTCCCGCACGATGGCGGGTCCCTCGGCATAGAACAGCTCCATGCCGATTTTCAGAAAGGGTTTGCGCTCCTCGTCCTTAAAGAGGTCGAGGAACCGGAAGGTGTCTTCCGCCGACTTGAAGTCGCAGGCTATGATTACATCGTGTTGCATAATATACAAATTTAGCATTTATTTTTCACATCGGGTCAGCGTGCGGCAAATTCGGAGTTTCGCAGAACATATTCGACGCATGTGGCTGTCGGAGCCGACGAGGGAAACGCCGAAGGTGCCGCGCGATCACTCGATGCAGCCGATTATGTCGCTCAACTTTTCAATGCCCAGCCGCTCCATTTCGCCGGGCAGCGCCTCGACGATCTCCTTCGAGGCATAGGGATTCACGAGGTTCGCAGCCCCGACCTGCACGGCCGAGGCTCCGGCCATCATCATCTCGATCACGTCGCGGGCCGTCGTGACGCCGCCGCACCCCATCACGGGAATCCGGCACGCCCGGGCCACCTGGTAGACCATCCGCAGCGCAACGGGGAAGACCGCGGCGCCCGAGAATCCGCCCATCGTGTTGGCGATGACCGGACGGCGGCGCGCAATGTCGATACGCATGCCCAGCAGCGTATTGATCAGGCAGATGCCGTCGGCCCCCGCCTCCTCGCACGCCCGGGCGATCGCGACGATGTCCGTCACGTTGGGCGAAAGTTTGATGAAGACGGGCTTCGTCGTCACGGCCTTCACGGCGCGCGTCACCTCGGCGGCGGCGTCCGGACAGGTCCCGAACGACATGCCGCCGTGCCGCACGTTGGGGCACGAGACGTTGACCTCGATCAGCCCCACCTGCTCCTGCCTGTCGATGCGCTCGCAGCAATAGGCGTACTCTTCGACCGAGAAACCCGAAATATTGGCGATGACGGGTTTTCGGAAGAAGGTTTTCAACCGCGGCAGCTCCTCGCGGATCACGGCGTCGATGCCGGGGTTCTGCAACCCCACGGCATTGATCATCCCCGCACCGCACTCGGCGATGCGCGGCGTGGGATTGCCGAAGCGCGCCTCGCGCGTCGTACCCTTGAACGAGAACGACCCGAGGATGTTGATGTCGTAGAACTCGCGGAACTCGTTGCCGTAGCCGAAGGTTCCGCTGGCCGGCACGACCGGATTGTCCAATTTGAGGCCGCAGAGTTCAACCGAAGTATCTGTCATAATTGTAAATTTTGAATTATGAATTGTGAATTGTTCTTACCAGATGATTTCATCCTTGGTAAGGACCGGCCCCTCCTTGCAGATACGTTTGTAGCCGTATTTGGTTTTGCACGAACAGCCCATGCAGGCGCCGAATCCGCACCCCATGCGCTCTTCGAACGACAGCTGGCCGTCCTGCTCCACGGCGTTGTAGAGCGCATGGAGCATCGGCAGCGGCCCGCAGGCGTAAAAGTAATCGAAATCCAGCCCCCGTTCGGCGATGGCCGTCGTGACGAAGCCCCCGACGCCCCGCGAACCGTCGACCGTCGAGACGGCGACCTCGCAGCCCAGCGCGCGGAACTCCTCCTCGTAGAAGACCTCCGACGCGGTGTTGAAGCCCAGCACCACCTGCACGGGCTTTCCTTCGGCGAGGAGTTTTTTCGCCAGGTTGTAGAGCGGCGGCACGCCCACGCCGCCCCCGACGAGCAGGGGTCTCCGCGCGTCGTTCTTCGTCGAGAATCCGTTGCCCAGACCCGTCAGCAGGTCGAGCGTTTCGCCCGGCAGCATGCGGCTCATCTGCTCCGTTCCCCCGCCCACGACCTTGTAGATCAGCGCAATCGAGCGGTTATCGTAATCGCAGATCGAGATAGGACGTCGTAAGTACTTGCCCTCCAGCGCGATATTAACGAACTGCCCCGGCGCCGAGATCCACTGCGTATCGCCCGCGAGGGTCATGCGCCACACCGCGTCGGTCAGGGGCTCGTTCGTGAGAATCTTATAGATGCCTTTCTTATACATAATTTTTTCAGCACTTTTGATCCGGCAAAAGTGCCACAAAACCGGCCGACGATCACCTTCGCCTACTTCATGCGACCTAACGCTGGAAACGGGCGCCTATTCGCGGGTTTGCAAGCAAACCGGCCCCGTTTCTCGCGCTTTTAGTCCGCATTCCGTTGACGGCTCCGGCGTCTTGTCGGAATTTTATTTCGAATCAATAGTCGAAACGCGCAGCGTGATCTCCTCCAGCACATCCAGCAGCACCTTCACCGTCTCCAGCGCCGTGAAGACCGTCACGTTGTTCTCGACGGCCGTGCGGCGTATTTCGTAACCGTCGAGGCGCGTGTTGTGCTGGTTGATGTCGATGGTGTTGATCACGTAGCTGACATGCCCCTGACGCAGCGCCTCGATGATCTCGTTGCTGCCCTCGTTGAGCTTGCGGCGCGTACGGGTGCGGATGCCGTGCGCCCGCAGGAACTCGGCGGTCCCGGTCGTCGCCTCGATGTTGAAGCCCAGGTCGTAGAACCGCTTCACCAGCGGAAGCGCCTGCTCCTTGTCGTGGTCGGCGATCGTCACGAAGATCGTTCCGTAGTTCGAGACGTGCATGCCCGTGGCCTGCAACGCCTTGTAGAGCGCGCGCGTCAGTTTGTCGTCGTAGCCGATGGCCTCGCCCGTCGATTTCATTTCAGGCGAGAGATACGAATCCATGCCGCGGATCTTGGCGAACGAGAAGGCCGGAGCCTTGACGTACCAGCGCTCCTTCTCACGACCGTAGACCTCCGTGATGCCCTGCTCGCGGAGCGACTTGCCCAGAATCACCTGCGTGGCGATGTGGGCCATCGGCACGCCCGTGGACTTCGAGAGGAAGGGCACGGTGCGCGACGAGCGCGGGTTGACCTCGATGACGTAGACGTCGTCCTCGCCGGCGACGATGAACTGGATGTTGTACAGGCCGACGATACCGATCCGAAGGCCCAGCTTGACCGTATAGTCGATGATCTTGTCCTTGGCCTTCTGGCTCACGCTGAAGGTCGGATAGACGCTGATCGAGTCGCCCGAGTGGATACCCGTATGCTCGACATGCTCCATGATGCCGGGGATGAAGACCTCCTTGCCGTCGCAGATGGCGTCCACCTCCAGCTCCTTGCCCATGATATAGCGGTCGACCAGCACCGGCTGGTCCACGTCGATCTCCACGGCGGTTTGCAGGTAGTGGCGCAGGCGCTCCTCGTTCGAGACGATCTGCATGGCGCGGCCGCCCAGCACGTAGCTCGGACGCACCAGCACCGGATAGCCGATGCGCGCCGCGGCCCGGACGCCCGACTCGATGTCGGTAACGGCCTCGGCCTCGGGCTGCGGAATTCCCAGCTCCTCCATGATCCTCTCGAAGCAGCCGCGGTCCTCGGCGTTCTTGATCGCCTGCGTGTCCGTGCCGATGATGGGCACGCCCAGCTCGGCGAGCGGTTCGGCGAGGTTGATGGCCGTCTGTCCGCCGAGCGACACCACGATGGCCTTCGGTTTTTCGAGATGGATGACGTTCATCACGTCCTCCACGGTCAGCGGCTCGAAGTAGAGCTTGTCGCTGGTGGTGTAGTCGGTCGAGACGGTCTCGGGGTTGTTGTTGATGATGATGGCCTCGTAGCCCGCCGCACGGATCGACCAGATGGCGTGCACGGTCGAGTAGTCGAATTCGACGCCCTGGCCGATGCGGATCGGGCCGGAACCGAGCACGATGATCTTCTCTTTCCCGCTGACGATCGACTCGTTTTCCTCCTCGTAGGTCGAGTAGAAATAGGGCACGTAGGAGGCGAATTCGCTGGCGCAGGTGTCGATCATCTTGTAGACCGGGAAGACGTTGTTCTTCTCGCGCAGACGGTACATTTCGTTCTGCGAAAGGCCCCACAGCTGACCGATGTACTTGTCGCTGAAACCCATGCGCTTGGCAGCGCGGAGCGTCTCGACGTCCATCGGGTGTGCGCGGACGACGTTTTCGAACTCGACGATGTTCTTGAACTTCTCCAGGAAGAACATGTCGATCTTCGTCTTGTCGTAGATCAGCGCCAGGTCGACGCCGTTACGGATCAGCTGGCCGATGGCATAGAGCCGGTCGTCGGTTCCCCCCTTGATGTAGGCGAGCAGGTCGTCGTTCGACCACTTGTCGAATTTCTTGTGGTAGATGTGGCAGACGCCCGTTTCAAGCGAACGCACGGCCTTGAGCAGCGACTCCTCCATCGTGCGGCCGATGGACATCACCTCGCCCGTGGCCTTCATCTGCGTGCCGAGCTTGTTCGACGCGTCGGAGAACTTGTCGAAGGGAAAGCGGGCGACCTTCGTCACGATGTAGTCCAGCGTCGGTTCGAACGAAGCCGGCGTATTGGCGATCCGGATCTCGTCGAGCGTGAGTCCCACGGCGATCTTCGCGCTGACGCGGGCGATGGGATAGCCCGAGGCCTTCGACGCCAGGGCCGAGGAGCGCGACACGCGGGGATTGACCTCGATCAGGTAGTATTTGAACGAGAGCGGGTCGAGTGCGAACTGCACGTTGCAGCCGCCCTCGATCTTCAGTTCGCGGATGATCTTCAGCGCCGAGTCGCGCAGCATCTGGAACTCCTTGTTGGTGAGCGTCTGGCTCGGGGCAACGACGATCGAGTCGCCGGTGTGGATGCCCACCGGGTCGATGTTCTCCATGCAGCAGATGCAGATGGCCGTGTCGTTGCGGTCGCGCATCACCTCGTACTCGATCTCCTTATAGCCCTTGATGCTCTTCTCGACGAGCACCTGGTGCACGGGCGAGAGCGAAAGGGCGTTGCGCATCATCTCGCGCAGTTCGGTCTCGTCGTCGGCGAAACCGCCGCCCGTGCCGCCCAGCGTGAAGGCAGGGCGCAGCACCACCGGATAGCCGATCTCCTCGGCCACCGCCACGGCCTCCTCGATCGACATGGCGATGTGCGAAGGAAGCACCGGCTCGCCCAGCGACTCGCACAGCTCCTTGAACAGCTCGCGGTCCTCGGCGCGCTCGATCGACTCGAACGACGTGCCCAGAATTTCGACCTGGCACTCTTTCAGAATGCCCTTCTTGGCCAGCTGCACGGCGAGATTCAGACCCGTCTGTCCGCCCAGCCCCGGGACGATGGCGTCGGGACGCTCGAAGCGGATGATCTTGGCGACGTATTCCAGCGTCAGCGGCTCCATGTAGACTTTGTCCGCAATGTGCGTGTCGGTCATAATGGTAGCGGGGTTCGAGTTGGCGAGGATCACCTCGTAACCCTCCTCCTTGAGCGCGAGGCACGCCTGCGTACCCGCATAGTCGAACTCGGCGGCCTGTCCGATGACGATGGGACCCGAACCGATGACCAGAACCTTCTTGATATCTTTTCTCCTAGGCATTTTTGTGCTCCTCCATTATTTTTGTGAACTTCTTGAACAAATAGGCGCTGTCCTGCGGACCCGAAGCGCTCTCGGGGTGGTACTGCATCGAGAAAACCCGGTCGGCGGCGCACTCCACGCCCTCGGCCGTGCCGTCGAGCAGGTTGACGTGCGTCAGCGTAAGCCCCGTACCGGCGAGCGAATCGACATCCACGGCGTAGCTGTGGTTCTGGCTCGTGATTTCGAGTTTCCCCGTCACGAGATTCTTCACCGGGTGGTTGGCGCCGCGGTGGCCGAACTTCATCTTGAAGGTCCGGGCGCCGTAGGCCAGCGAAATCAGCTGGTGGCCCATGCAGATTCCGAAGATGGGCAGCCTGCCGCGGAGCTGCTTCACCAGTTCGATCACCGGCGTCACGTCCTCGGGATTGCCGGGTCCGTTCGAAAGCACAAGCCCGTCGGGATGGAAGGCCATGATCTCCTCCACGGTGGAGTTGTAGGGCATGACGGTCACGTTGCACCCCACACGGTTCAGCAGACGGATGATGTTGTACTTGATGCCGCAGTCGACGGCCACGACGTCGTACTTGTGGTTGGGGACACGCGACATCCAGCGCTTCTTGCAGCTCACACGCGAAACCATGTCGCGCGGCATGACGTATTCGCCGAGTTTGCGCAGGGCCTCGTCGCGCGGCGTCGCCACGTCGGTGATGAGCACCTTCTGGGACCCCTCGTCGCGGATGATGCGCGTCAGGGCGCGGGTGTCCACGCCCCAGATGGCCGGAATGTCGTGCTCCTCGAAGACCTCGTTCAGCGTCTTCGTATAGCGGAAGTTCGACGGCGAGTCGTTGTACTCACGCACGATCATGCCGCCGATGGTCGGCGTTTTGGTCTCGTAATCCTCGTCGGCCATACCGTAGTTGCCGATCAGCGGGTAGGTCATCACGACCATCTGATCCGTATACGACGGATCGGACATGATCTCCTGATACCCCACCATCGAGGTATTGAAGACGATCTCGTTGATGGCCTCGCGGTCGGCGCCGAAACCGTATCCGTAGAACTCGCGACCGTTCTCCAAGACAATTTTTTTCGTAAAAGCTTTCATCCTTATCTGTTTGATTCGTAGTTATCGTCATAAACCTCTTTGCCGCCCACCACCGTCAGCACGGCGCGGCCCTGCACCTTCCATCCGGCGAAGGGCGTGGCCCGCCCCTTCGAAAGGAACGTCCCGGGGTCCACGGCATACTCCGCCCCGAGGTCCAGCACCGTAAAATCGGCGGCATCGCCCTCCTCCACGCCTCCTTCGAGCGCGAAAATCCGGCGGGGATTCGCCGACATCAGGGCGACGAGCTTTTCGAGCGTGATCACCCCCTCCAGCACCAGGTATTTATAAAGCAGCGGAAAAGCGGTCTCCAGCCCCACGATGCCCATGGCGCTCCCGGCCAGTCCGCGCGCCTTCTCGGCGGCGGTGTGGGGGGCATGGTCCGTGGCGATGACCTCGATCGTGCCGTCCTGAATGCCCGCGACGAGCGCTTCGCGGTCGGCGCGGCTCCGCAGCGGCGGGTTCATCTTGAAGCGCCCGTCCTCCCGCATATCCTCGTCGCAGAGCACGAGATAGTGCGGCGCTGTCTCGCTTGTTACGTCGACCCCGCGCGCCTTTGCCTGCCTTATCAGCTCGACGCTCTCCTTTGTTGAAATGTGGCAGACGTGGTAGGCGCAGCCCGTCTCCTCGGCGAGTCGCAGGTCGCGTTCGATCTGCCTGTACTCGCTCTCGCTTGAAATGCCCCTGTGACCGTGAGCCTTCGCATATTCGCCGTCGTGGATGTAGCCGCCGAAGAGCAGGGAGTTGTCCTCGCAGTGGGCGGCGATTATCTTTCCGAGTCTTTTGGCTTTCGCCATCGCCTCTCTCATCATGCCGTCGTTCTGCACGCCTCTGCCGTCATCGGAGAATGCGCAGACCTTATCCGCCATGCTCTCCATATCGGAGAGCTCCTCGCCCTTTTCGCCGACGGTTATCGCGCCGTAGGGGATGACCTCAATCACGGCGCTCTTATCTATCGCGTCGAGCTGAGCTTTCAGGTGCTCCGCGCAGTCGGGCACGGGCGAGAGGTTCGGCATGGTGCAGACCGCCGTGTAGCCTCCGTGTGCCGCGGCCGCCGAGCCGGACGCAATGGTTTCTTTATAAGAAAAACCCGGCTCTCTGAAATGCACGTGAACATCACAAAGACCGGGGACAATAATATAATTTTCAACAGCGGACAAAAGACCTTCGTCGGCAAGAAATTTTTCCGCAAAGGCCTTTATTTCTTCGTATCTGTAAGCGTAGTCGTGGGTCATTTCTGCGTCTCCTTATAAAAGAAAAAGTCCTGCTTTCCCGCAAGACCGTGTATGCAAAGAACGCCGGGACAGACCGACTCTCCGTATTCATCACCAATCTTGCCGGCATCTCTGTACCGCTTAAAAATTGATTCGATTTATTATACCAACAGCGGGGCTCTTTGTCAAGGCGCGGGAGCGTAAATCATAAATGAAGTGTTTGTGAATTATTTTATTAATTTCTAAAATGTATTGACATTGCGAGAGCTATACCTATATAATAAAATTTAAACCACCAAAATATCGGAAAATCGGTAGATTAAACAGCAAAATTGTGAAGAAAAGGGAGGAGAATTAATTATGAAATGGAACATTGTTACCGATTCAAGCTGCGATATGTTCGGCTTTGACAAGGACTATGAGAACATCGTGTTTTCGTCCGTGCCGTTCACTATCAGCGTAGGAGACGAAAACTTTATTGACGACCAAAACCTCGATGTAGACGGAATGATCGACTCGATGGATGCCTGTGCTCAGGCGAGCCATACGGCGTGCCCGTCGCCCCATGCGTGGCTCGAGAAGTTCGAGCAGGAGGGCAACGTTATCGCCATAACGATTTCGAGCAAGCTTTCGGGCAGCTACAACAGCGCGTGCGCCGCAAAGGACATGGTGCTCGAGAATCAGCCCGACAAGAAAATCACTGTTATCGATTCGCGTTCGACGGGTCCCGAGATGGTGCTGCTCGTCAAAAAGATCTGCGAGATTATCGAGTCCGGCGCGGACTTTGATACCGTTGTCAGCAAGGCGGAGCTCTATTCCAACCATACCCACATTGTTTTTGCGCTCTCGTCGTTCGACAACCTCGTCAAGAACGGCCGCATGAGCAAGATAGTCGGCTTTGTCGCGAACAAGCTCGGCTTCTGGGGCATCGGCATAGGAAGCAAGCAGGGCACTATCGAGATAAAGCAGAAGATACGCGGAAGCAAAAAGGCGCTCGATGCGATTATCGACGACATGAAGGAGCGCGGCTACAACTGCGGCAAGGTTGTTATCAGCCACTGCCGCAACGCGGAGTTCGCCGAGAGCGTCAAGTCGGCTATCCAGTCCGTCTGGGATAAGGCGGAGGTCAAGATAGTCCACGCGCGCGGTCTTTGCAGCTACTACGCCGAAAAGGGCGGCCTGATAATAGGCTTCTGACGGCTTACAGTATTACCTTTTGAGCCTCTCTCGTGCAGGGAGGCGGCGCGGCCGCGGACCGTGACGGAGGGGTTAAAACAAAAGGACTGCTTATCAAGAGAGGCTCCATAAGGAAGAAGGCAGCACAAAATTTGTGCCGCCTTCTTTT
>OGNC01001002.1_pt1 | contig 14628 bp, 17 predicted proteins | sample 1573311 | NCBI WGS metagenome assembly OGNC01 (sample SAMEA2581889, study PRJEB24529) | metagenome | biome: Human gut stool | place: China | collected 2011
AACCATATACACCTGGGCTCACGCTTTTTCGTGGGTCTTTCTTTTTTGCCCGAAGCTAAGGTCGTGTTGACACTAAGATAATATGCCCTGCTACATATTCATACACCACATGGGATTTTTTTCAGATTCAGAAAAACTTTCCGCCGGAATGGTTGCATTTTTATATAGGGCATGTTATAATAAGAAGTAGAGTAAAGAATGAATCCCAAAAAAGAAATAATCAAAAGACAAGGGGAATTTACATATGGCAAAACGACGTCGCGTCAGATGGGATCGTATCCTCGTTACCGGGCTGATCCTGTTTGCATTGATTTTCATGCTCTATTCCTGTTTCAGCAAGGATGAAAGCGGAACCGACGAACCACAGAATACCACTGCGACACAAGCGGAAACCACCCAGCCGGTAAAAAAATTTACCGTCACCCTGGACGCCGGACACGGCGGCAATGACGTAGGCTGTCACAACGGAGATGAAACCCGCCTGGAAAAGGATGATAATCTGGCAATCACTCTGGCAGTCCAGAAGGAATTGCAGAAATTCCCCAACGTAGAGATTCTGATGACCCGTTCGGACGACACATTTATTTCCCTGGAAAATCGCTGCAAGGTGGCAAACGAAGGGCACTCGGATCTGTTCATCTCCTTCCATCGGAACAGTGCCACAGAAGGCAACGGCGTGGAGATCTGGATCAACGAAAACTCCGAAACGGGAGACGCTCTGCTGGCAAGCAATATTCTGGCTGCGCTGGAGCGGGTGGGTGTCACCAAAAACCGGGGCACCAAGGAAGGCTATCGGGATGCGGACGGCAAGAATTACTATGTCAACCGGCACACCGACATGCCCAGCTGTCTGACGGAGCTTGGTTTTCTGTCCAACGAGGAGGATAACACCTACTTTGATACCAAGCAGACGGAATATGCCAAGGAAATTGCACAAGCCATCATCGACACCGGCAAGCAGCTGAATCTTTATAAAGGAGAAACAGCGCCTGCCCAGTCTGAACCGGCAAGCACAGAAGCCACTACATAAACCACGATCCCCGCATGCAAGTGTGGGGATTCCTTATATACAAAGGAGGGAACGGGCGCCGGCTTGTATGAATCTCCGGATTCTGCGCACCCTAAAGCTATGAGTAAATTATCGAAAGAAGCGAAAAAACGGCTGCTGATCGTAGCCGCATACATCATTACCACCATCGCCATCACGCTCCTGCTCTTACCCTGGATCCGACAGCTTTCCACCAATGACGGCAGGATCGTCATGAAGCAGCGGGTGGAGTCCTACGGAGCCTTTGCCCCGGTGATCTACATTCTGCTGCATGTGTTTCATGTGATCATTGCCTTTGTGCCTGGCGAGCCAATTGAACTGCTGGGGGGCGTGCTGTTCGGTACCATCCCCGGCACCCTGTACGGTCTGCTGGGTGTCATCATCGGCACTGCCATAGTGTTCCTGCTGGTGCGGAAATTCGGCAGACCTCTGGTGGGATACTTTGTGCCGGAGGAGAAGATCAAAAACCATCGGCTGCTCCAGGACGAAAACAAGCTGGAATGGGCGGTATTCCTTCTGTTCTTTATTCCGGGAACCCCGAAGGATCTGCTCACCTACCTGGTGCCCCTGACCCGGATCAATCCCACCCGGTATCTGCTGATCGCCACGCTTGCCCGGATCCCCTCCATTCTGTCCTCCGCCTATATCGGCAGTTCCTTCGGGCAGGGCAAATATCTGGTGAGTCTGGTAGCATTTGGCATCACTGGCGGCATCGGACTGATCGGTATGCTTATCAACAAGCATATTGAACGCAAAAAATAGCATGAACAAGGCAAGTGTTTCCGCTTCTGCGAAAATGCTTGCTTTTTCTCTGCTTGTATGCTATAATATTCGTATCTTACTGTGTTTTCTCACATTAGCACTCTAAAGCGGATACTCAAAGGAGGTTTCACTATGATTTGTGATCTGCATTGCCATACCAAATTATCCGACGGCTCTCTCGGCATCGAGGATATCATTATGCAGGCAAAGCGCACCGGCATCGACTTTTTGTCCATCACCGATCACGACACGCTTTCGTCCTTCTCCAGAGCAAACATCTTAGGCGAACGTTACGGAGTTCGTATCATCCAGGGCGTAGAGCTTTCCGCATGGGACAAAGCCCGGAACAGCAAGGTACATATCCTCTGCTATGCCCCCAAAAAGCCGGATCGGCTGGAAGGACTGTGCCTGAAATCCTGTGAGATCCGGAAAGCATGCAGCAAGGAAATGGTGGAAAAAGTTATGGAGCGGTTCCCCATCACCTTGGAAAGCGTTATGCGGCATGCTACAAGCTCCAAGAGCATCTTCAAACAGCATATCATGCGGGCACTGATCGACTACGGCTATGCCCTGGAGTTTTACGGTGAATTAAACGATGAGCTGTTTAATCTGGAGAATGGATCCTGCCTGGTAGAGCGGGAATATCCGGATGTAAAATTTGTACTGGATCTGATCCATTCCGCCCGGGGCGTGGCTGTCATGGCGCACCCCATGCTGTACCACAACGTGGAGCTGCTGGTGGAGCTTGCGGAAATGGGCAAGATCGACGGCGTAGAGGTGGATCACTACACCGCAAACGAGGCACAGCGGGAAGAGCTGCGGAAGATTGCGCAGAAGTATAATCTGATCGTAACCGGCGGCTCCGATTTCCACGGGCTTTACAATGCGCAGCCCACGCATCTGGGCAGCAACAGCACCAGCAAGGAAAATCTGGATCGGATCATCAAGCTTGCCAACAAGAAGGAGGCATAATCCATGAAAATTTCTTATCAGCCCCACGGCATCTGTCCCCGCCGCATCGACATTGAGGTGGAGGACGATATCGTACAGAACGTGCAGTTTATCGGCGGCTGCAACGGCAATACCAAGGGCATCAGCAGTCTCGTAAAGGGCATGAAGGTGGAAGATGTCATCGACCGGCTCCAGGGCATTGACTGCAACGGCAAGGGCACATCCTGCCCCGCACAGCTGGCAAAGGCTCTGGAAGAAAACTTTACATGAGATCCATTCTGATCGAACGCATCCTCCCCGCACTGCTTCTGTGCGGGGCGCTTGTGTTTTTGCTGCCCATGTTCGCAAGGATCATCAACGCCGGAAACCTGCTGGGATTGGGGCTATGCCTGGGAGGATTCCTTCTGTGGTGCTTCAAAACACCGCTGCATCAATGGTATATTGCCCACGGGGAGCAGCTCTGGTTTCGGATCACCAGCCGTACAGTTCTGGGACTGTGCCTGTTGGGAGTGCTGCTGGCGGTGGGTCTGACCGGCGGCATGCTGTACGGGGCATACGGCAAACGCACGCAAAATGCAGACGTAGCCATTGTGCTGGGCTGTAAGGTAAACGGCACCCGTCCCAGTATCATGCTGCAACAGCGATTGGATGCGGCTTACGCCTACTGGACGGAGCATCCGGACTGTCTGCTGGTGGTATCCGGCGGCAAGGGCAGCAACGAGGACATCAGCGAGGCTGCCTGCATGTACCAGTACCTGACGGAAAAGGGGGTGCCTGCTGACCGAATCTTACAGGAGGATCGCTCCACCAGTACCCGGGAAAACCTGCGTTTTTCCAAAGAATTGCTGGCGGAACGGGGCTGCATGCCCAAGGAAATCGCCCTGGTCACAAACGAATTTCACCAGTTGCGGGCAAGCATGATCGCCAAGGACTGCGGCTGGACTGTCAGCAGCATCCCGGCCCATACACAACCCTGGCTTATCCCCACCTACTGGGTTCGGGAATGGTTAGGGATCCTGCACCATACCCTGCTGGGAACGGAATAACAGCGCTCCTCCTTCCAATATATAAAAAGCCTATCTGTCGCTTTGCCTTTACTTTTTGTCGGATCCATGCTATACTGGTCGTATCCGAATGAAAAGGAGCATACTATGAAAAAACATTTCTGGCTGCTGGCTTCAGCCCTCTCCATGCTGCTGGCAGGTTGCAGTGCCCAGGAGGCAAAGCCCGTTGACGCTGTCCCTGCCACAGAAGCATCCACCACCGCAGCAACGGAACCCGGCACCACCGCTGCGAATCGCACCACCACTGTCACCACATCTGCCACAACAACAGAAACCACTGGGACGGATCCGGCGGAAACCACGGAAACAGCGGCTGCCACGGAACCCCCCAAACGGCAGATTTCTCCGGAAACTGCCGGCGCAGTAGAGGTATACGAAACCGTCCGGCTGAAGGACTATATCACGGCGCCGGATATCCGACTGAAAAACGGCAGCGACTGGCTGGACACCTCCAGAACCGGCACGTTGGAGCAGACAGTGGAGTTTACCTACAACGGGGAATCCTACAGTCAGACCATCCGGTACCAGGTCGAGGATACCACCCCTCCTCTGCTGCTTAACGGCGGATACGGTACGGTGATCCAGACCGGAAAATCCTTTGATCTGAACAAATGCGTGGGTTTTGCGGATAACTACGACAAAAAGCCCCGGCTGACCTATACGGGAACGGTGGACACCTCCCAGCCGGGCAAGTATCCCATTACTGCAACTGTTACGGATTCCGCCGGGAATCAAACCAGTTGGGATCTGACTGTGACGGTGGTGGACAAGCTGCCCACCTATACGGACGATAAGCCCCGGCTCGCCTTTTCAGACTTTGCCGATGCATACGGAGGTGCAAATAAACGGCTTGGGATCGATGTATCCAAATGGCAGGGAACGATCGATTTTGAAGCTGTCCGGGATGCCGGCTGCGAGTTTGTGATTATGCGGATGGGTCACAGCCGCAGCGGCATTGAAATGGACGAATACTATCGTGCCAACATGCAGGCAGCAAAGGCTGCGGACCTGGACGTGGGAGTATACTTTTATACCACTGCCAACAGCGAACAGGCTGTCCGCAAGGAAGCCCAGTGGATCGCCCGGAACCTGGATGGCGCAAAGCTGGATTTTCCGGTGGTATTCGACTGGGAAAGCTTCAGCAATTTTCAGAAGTACAGCATGAGCATTCACGACCTGAACCAGCTGTTTGAGGTATTTGCAGAGGAAATGCAGGAACAGGGCTACTCCGCCATGCTGTACGGCAGCAAAAACTATCTGAACAATTTCTGGTATCCGCAGAAAAAGCACCCGGTATGGCTTGCCCATTACACAGATCAGACCGACTATGCCGGAGACTATGCCATCTGGCAGATGAGCTGCCGGGGACGAATCCCTGGCATTGCAGGAGATGTAGACCTGGATATTCAATACATGGACATGCCCCTGGAATAAGCAAAACAGCCTGTAGCAGCTTCTACAGGCTGTTTCTTTATAAAAGTAGTGCCCATCTCATAAGACAACATCGTACAAGAGATGAGCGGTGTTGCCTCACACTTTGCAGTACTGTTCCAGTACGGTTTTCAGTGCGCTTGCACTGGCGCTATGTATTTTTGCCACCCGGAAATCCTGCTTACTGGCCTTGTTATCCACACTGACCACCATCTTATGGGAACAGGTGTTGGTGAAAACCACCACCAGATCCGGAGATCCGATCTTCTGCTCAAAATTCACTGTCATATGGGTGAACACCTTGGATTTACAGTTATAGGAACTGCAAATCTGCTTATACCGCGTCACCATGCATTCATTGCCGCCTACCACTACTACGCTCATTGTTTCACCTCCTGTACATGTAGTTAGCATATGCTTACTACATGTATCATACCATACAGAATGCATCTTGTCAAGAGGCTGTGCAAAAAAACAGCCGCCCTATGGGACGACTGTCACATGCAGAACGGTTACGGAATCTCCGCCAACCGCTCCAGATTTACTTCATACATGGTATGCTCCCCTTCCCGGTACAGCACCACCAGGGGAGTCTGGGTAGCAAGGGTTTGCAGCAGCACCGCCGTCAGCGGCTCATCCATGCCACAGGCAGCCGCAAGCTCCGGCAGGGTCAGCCCCCGATAGCCGAACAGGGTGTTCAGCATCAGAATGTGCAGCACACGGAAATGCCGGTCATTCGGAAAGCGCTTGAGCAGCTGATTCCGGAAAAAGGTCATCTTCTCCAGTCGCTTCAGCAGAGATGCGTTCAGGCTCTCGGAGGAGGTGCGGATGATCCGCAGGAATCCCTCTGCAAACAAGGTCAGATCCCCACAGTTGCGTGGATCATTGGTCTGCTTGAACAGCTTGTAATAGGTTGACAATTCTTTCTTAATGGTATAAGATAAATGATAGCCCAGCAGAGGGTTGAAATTCCACGCCAGATAGTAGCTGCTGATAAATCGATCCATTCTGCCGTTCCCATCATAAAAGGGATGAATATAGGCAAAGCAATAGTGAAACAGGGCAATCCGCAGCAGCACAGGCAACTGGGAATCATGCAGCATATCCAGCGCCTTGGTCATGGCGGACAGAATTGCACTTTCCGGATACAGCCCCTTGTGGATCTCCTTTTGAGATTCAGAATAAATGCACACGCTGTCCTTCCGGAACAGCAGCCCGTCCGGTGCATGATCTGCCGCATCCGCAATCACATCCGGCAGGCACAGTTCATCATACAATCGGCGCAGATCCTCACAGGTACGCAGCGGAATGGATTGTCGGTTCATCAACTGCCGGTACTTTTTTACGAATCCCACCAACCGCTGCTCGTTCTTCACCGGCAAGTGATCCTCCACCAGAAGCTGGATCTCACGACGAGTGCTGTGCACCCCTTCGATCTCGTTGGTCAGCCGGATCTCCTCGATCACCGCCCAGGTGCTGTACTGTTGCTTAGCAATCTTTGGCAAACGTCGGCTGATCCAGGTGAGCTGCTTGTCCAGTACATGAATTTGATCGATCAGACTCAGCAGCTCCGGCGTGATCACCAGAAACGCTGGCTTCTGATGCACATCAAATGCAAAATGCACCGTTGCATCCCCTGCAAACCGGCGCTGATACGCTGCCTGATATTGTTCGGGAGATTTATAAAATAGCTTGGAAAGCCCCTCGTACCCCATAGCGTTATCGGATTCCTTTCATTTCTTCTTTGTAAGTATAGCATGAGACGCAAGAAATGTAAAGCCGGGAGGAAAAATTATAAAAAAAGCTTGACAAACCGGATACGTTCTGCTATAATTTTATAGTATCCTTGCTCACACTCTGTGGTGAGCGAAATCCAAAAGGAGGTGTAACAACATGGCAAAGGTAAACGCAAAGTATGAGGCTATGGTCGTATTCAGTCTGGCAAAGGGCGAGGACGCAGTAAAGGAACTGATCGAAAAGTTCAAGGCTCAGATCGAGGAGAATGCGACACTGGAATCCGTTGACGAGTCCTGGGGCAAGCGCAAGCTGGCTTACCCGATCAACGATGAGCTGGACGGCTACTATGTGATCTACACATTCGAGTCCACTCCCGCATATCCCGCTGAATTTACAAGAAAAGTCAATATCACAGACGGCGTACTTCGTTCCCTGGTTACTGTAAAGTAATCATATGCACATTGGAGGTGCTTCAAAATGCTGAACAAGGTTATACTGATGGGCAGATTGACTGCGGATCCCGAATTGCGCCAGACCACATCCGGTATTTCTACATGCCGCTTTTCCGTTGCCGTTGACCGGCCCTACCGCAAGGATCAGGAACGACAGGCAGACTTTATCAGAGTCAATACCTGGCGGCAGACTGCTGAATTCGTTTCCCGTTATTTTTCCAAGGGGAAGATGATTATCGTGGAAGGCAGTCTGCGGAACAACGACTATACGGATGCAAATGGTGTTAAGCACTATTCCATGGAGGTTCAGGCTGACAACGTTTCCTTTGGGGAATCCAAAGGCGGCGGACAGCAGCAGGGCAATTTTGCGGAGCCGGTTTATCAGCAGCCCGCATACAGCAAGCCGCAGCAGCAGGCAACCCCTGCCCCCGCTCAGACTCAGCCTGCGCAGGAGTCCATCCAGCTTGGCGATCTGAGTGATTTTGAAGAGATCCTCAGCGACGGCGAAGTCCCCTTCTGACCATAACTCGAAAAGGAGGGTTATTATCATGGAAAGAGAAAGAAACTCCCGGGGCGGCAAGAGACCCCGTAAGAAGGTTTGCATGTTCTGCGTAGATCGTGTTGAAACCATCGATTACAAGGATATCGCACGCTTGAGAAAGTGCATGACCGACAGAGCAAAGATCCTGCCCAGACGGGTAACCGGTACCTGCGCATTCCACCAGCGTGAACTGACAGTTGCAATCAAGAGAGCAAGACACATCGCTCTGCTCCCCTACGTCAGCGAGTAAACCACAAACCGCATCTTCTTTTGAAGATGCGGTTTTCTTTTTCCGAAAGCAGCTATGCTGCAATCTGAAGCAAATTATACAGTGCATCTGCTCTTGCATTTTTCAGAAAAATCTGCTATACTAAATTGTATATGATTCTTTTGGAGGCAGATGTAACATGAGCGAGGAAAAAAACTTTCATAAAAAGCCGGAAACCCGCCCGGAGTTTCCCAAGCGGGCTGTGATCACCGGCGGCATGCCCTATGGAAATAAAACGCTGCACTTTGGACACATTGGCGGCGTATTCGTGTTTGCAGATGTATACGCCCGGTTCCTTCGGGATCGGATCGGCGAGGACAACGTGATCTTCGTATCCGGCACGGACTGCTATGGCTCCCCTATCGCAGAAAGCTACCGCCGCAAATGCGCAGAGGAAGGCTTCACCGGCAGCATCAAGGATTTTGTTGCCGCAAATCACCAGGCGCAAAAACTGACCCTGGACGACTATGACATCAGCCTGAACCTGTTCGGTGCATCCGGACTTGGCCGAACTGCCGAGATCCACAACCAGGTATCCGACCGTTTCATCCGTCGGCTGTATGAAAACGGGCACCTGACCCGCATTGCCACCTCCCAGTTCTATGACGCAAAGGCAGGCGCATTCCTCAATGGCAGACAGGTCATCGGCAAATGCCCGGTGGAGGGATGCAACTCCGAAAAGGGCTATGCAGACGAGTGTGATCTGGGACACCAGTATATGCCGGAAATGCTCATTAACCCCAAAAGCACACTGACCGGCGAAACTCCCATTATGAAAAAGGTCACCAACTGGTACTTCAATCTGACGGAGCAGAACGAGCTGCTGAACCAGTATGTTGCCGAGATCCGCACCCAGAAGAATGTGCGCCCCCTGGTTTCCAAGACCATCGGAGAATTTCTCAAGCCCCCGGTGATCTATATCAAAAACGAGTTTCTGGAGCAATATGAAGCCTGCAAGGATCAGATGCCGGAACACGAATTCATTGAGGAACCGAAAAAGCCCTCCTTTACGATCGCCTTCAAAAAGCTGACGGACTGCGATCAGGCATGTGTGGTACTGGCAGAACAAGGCATCCGGTACCGTACCGGCAAGACCCTTGTCCCCTTCCGGCTTACCGGCAACGTGGAATGGGGCGTACCTGCACCCCAACTGGAGGGTGAGGAGCCTTTGACCATCTGGGTATGGCCCGAATCTCTGTGGGCGCCCATCTCCTTCACGATGGCATACCTGGAGCAGATCGGTCACAACACAGAGGAATGGAAGGACTACTGGTGCTCCAAGGATGCGCAGGTATACCAGTTCATCGGCGCTGACAACATCTACTTCTACGGCGTGGCGGAAATGGGCATGTTCATGGCTTTGCAGGGCAAGGACAACCTGACCACTCATCCGGCAGAGGGTCAGATGCAGCTGCCCATCCTGGTGGCAAACAACCACATTCTCTTCCTGGATAAAAAAGCAAGCAGCTCCGGCTCGGTAAAGCCTCCTATGGCAGCAGACCTGCTGCACTATTACACCGCAGAACAGTTGCGGATGCACTATCTTGGGCTAGGCCTTGGACAGCGCAGTGTCAGCTTCCAGCCTAAGCCCCTGAACCCCAACGCAAAGCCGGATGAAGCAGACCCGGTACTGAAGGACGGCTTCCTGCTCTCCAACGTATTCAACCGGATCATCCGTACCTGCATCTACACCACCCAGAAATACTACGATGGAGTCATGCCGGTGGGAGAGGTTTCCGCACCGGTGCTGGAGGCTGCAAAAAAAGCCATTCTGGATTACGAACGGTTTATGTACCGGTTTGAGTTCCACCAGGCCACCTATGTGCTGGATACCTATATCCGCAAGGCAAGCAAGCTGATGGTCAAGCAGCTTGGAGATGCGGACAAAAAGGAAGACGCACAGCTGCGCCGTCAGACCCTCATTGATGTATTCCATATGATCCGTACCGCAGCCGTGCTTCTGCACCCCATGGCACCGGAGGGAACCGAGAAAATCCTGGCGTATTTACAGCTGGATAAGTCCTTCTGGAGCTGGGATCATATTTTTGAGCCTATTTCTTTCTTCTGCGGCGGACAGGATCACAAGCTGAAATTCCTGGAGCCTCGTGTGGACTTTTTTACCCGGCACCCCAGTCAATTTGCACAAAGCGAAGGCACGGAGCAGTAATCCCCCGGTATGACGATCAAAACAAGACGAAAAGAGGGTTCCCATGAGCATTATTGAAAAAAAGATCGCCGGGCTGCTGCAAAAATATGATGTACTGCTGGGTTTTCTTGCAATATCCATCATTGCCTTTCAGCTACGCTGGCACTTGTATCCCCATGAAACCGCTGACTACAGTTTTTTCATGAAAAGCTGGATCGCCCAGCTGATGGAACATCCCGGTCTGTCCGGCATCGGGCAGAACATCGGAGAATACAACGTACCCTATATGCTGTTTCTTGCCATTGTAGGCAGAACTAGCTTCAACGACCTGTACGAGATCAAGAATCTGTCCGTGCTGTTCGATTTTCTGGGCAGTGCCGCCGCTGTGCTGTTGTTGTCCAAAATCAAGGGTACAAAGCTGCTGACTCCACAAAATTTATTGGCATATTCTGTACTGCTGCTGGTTCCCAACACATTCCTGAATTCCGCATTCTGGGGTCAGTGCGATTTCATCTATGTGACCTTCCTGCTGCTGTGTACCTACTTTCTGGTGAAGGAAAACTATCCGGCAGCCATGATTTTCTACGGAATAGCGCTTGCATTCAAGCTCCAGGCAATTTTCTTCCTGCCGGTGCTGCTGATCTACTATTTTGCCTCCAGAAAGGTGAATATTCTGCACTTTCTGTGGATTCCCCTGGTGTTCTTCATCATGGATCTGCCAGCCATCATTGCCGGCAGAGGTCTCTCCGACACGTTGAACATTTACCGGGCCCAGACGGATATTTACAAGCAGCTGACTATGAACTGCCCCAATCTGTTTGTGTTCATGCCCGGTGATTATGAGCTGTTCTCCAAGCTTGGCATCTGGACGGCGTTTGCCATCTTCATGGTCTCCGCCTTTGCGATCGCCCGGCAAGGCATCCGGGACAACAAGCAACTGGTGCTGCTTGCACTGTGGAGTGCCATGGTTTGCATCTATTTCCTGCCCGCCATGCACGAACGGTATGTGTTCATCTGCTGTATTTTCAGTATTCTCTGGGCGTTCCTGTACCGGAAGGACTGGTGGATCGCTGTAGGCATCAATTTTGTCACCCTGCTGAGCAGTGCAAATTACCTGTTCAAGGTGGATATTATGGAAATGAAGTATCTGGCGCTGGCAAACCTGGTGCTGCTGGGTGCTATCACCATACGCCTGTTCTTTCAGTATCCGGCAGTAGCACCCGTACCTGCTACTACCCCTGTTACGGAATCTGCTCCGGAGGTAAAGCCGGAAGGAAATCGGAAATCTGCAAAAAAGCATGCATAATGCAAACCGCCTTCTGATGCAATCTCAGAAGGCGGTTTTTGTATTGAAACACTTGCTTTTTGCTGGACAATGTGTTATAATATGAAATAGATTTTGTTTATCCACATGTGGAGAGGTATCGAAGTGGTCATAACGGGGCTGACTCGAAATTTCGGCAGAACCTGTGAATTTCGCCCCCCCGATTCTCCTTGATACTTCTCAACACTGAAAATCTCAAAATCGCATATTTTTCTCTCCTGTTTTCTCCCCAACGAATTTTTGAGCAAATTTTTGGAAGGAAATACGGATAGAAATAAATACGGAGAGTTGTCCGAGTGGTCGAAGGTGCAGCACTCGAAATCCTCCGCGGCTTAGGCTTTTTCGTCCACCCGTTTCCCTTTGTTTTCAAGGGTTTTCGCGGGTTCTAAAAACTAAATATTTCGCTGTTCTAACACGCCGTTCTAACATTTTGGTTTTTCCTCTTTTTTGAGGTTCAAGGTGTTCTGACCGTGTTTGACATACACGGAGAGGTATCGAAGTGGTCATAACGGGGCTGACTCGAAATCAGTTTGCGAGCAATCGCACATGGGTTCGAATCCCATCCTCTCCGCCAAAAAAGTCCAGTAAACTCAAGGGTTTGCTGGACTTTCCTTTTTTGTCCGACTCCTTGAATTTTCCGATTTTCGCGTTGGAACGGCGTTAGAATTGGCCGTTTTTGCGTTAGAACAGCGTGTTTTTTAGTCAAAAACCGGGTTCGAATCCGGTTCTGTTATTTTGCCCTGCTCGGTTACATTTTCCCAGCGGCTCCCGAAATCATCTGACCTCGGAAGAAGCATTCCCTGCTCCATGGCCTGCGCCGAGGATATTTTGGATCTGTAGTCGAGATGGGCATAAATATTGGCGGTCATGCTGAAATCCGAGTGGCCTATCCACCTTCATGGCAACATTCTGCGGCACCATGTCGGTTTTCATCGCATACTTCAAGGCCTGATAAATTACCGCATGATAGTGGATAACCGAATTCGGCGTGACGGTTTTCAGCTTCTCCGTATAAAACTGTTGGATGTGCCGAGCCTCCAGTTCTTTCAAGGTTAGCTCCTTTTTGCGGAAATACGGGCCAATCGTGCTTTTGACCATTCCTTGATACGAGCCGAATGTTGCGGGCTTGATTCTCGCTCTGACAATCTCAAGCCATTGATCCAAATAGTCCGCAAAGAGCATATTGGAGTTTAATTCTCCGGCAGCCAGGGGAATCTCGAATTCGCTGCGAATACGAATAAGCTCCTGTTCTGCCCGGCGCTTATTGCCTTTTTGGGGCAATCCTGTCGATACCCACTTTTGATGACGCTTTCCTGCTGCGTCCTGATAGCTGAGAACGGCATAATAGTAGCCGTTCTTCAGCGCAAGAGTTCCTGATACCATTTTTATTACCTCCGGAATCATTGAATTGTATACAGGCATCTCCCACCGACATCTATATTTTATTCGGTCGGTGGGAGATACTCAAATATGCGATCATCAAAACAGAGTTCAAATCGCACTTTTTCCCTGATCCATGACATACTCAATGACATTGACCTTGGGTATCCGGAAAGCATTTCCGATTTTCAGGCCTCTGATATACCCGTCATTGATCAAGTCATAGGCAAGATGGCGGCTGATACCAAGCATCGATTGGAGCTGAGTGATGTTCACGATGTCCGGATATTCCGGAAACATCATCAAGTACAGTTCTCTCAGCTCAGACTTTTTCATTGCCATTCGTCTGCCACCTCATCTTTCTTTTCCGCTTTGGAGTAGATGATGAAATCGTACCCGTTGCGATAATTACAGAAATCACAGCGCTCTTTTGCTTGTCCGTGATTCTCCCGCACGATCTTATAGATTCCTGTGTCGAGGAACTGACCAAGGCAAACCGGGCAAAGGCACAAATACATCGGTCTATTCAAAACGGAGTTCTTCTCGTTCAAATGGTTCATATTCTGCTGCTCCTTTGTTTTCGAAATAATCCTTTCACTTGGTAGGCAACGAAAACAGGCAAAAATTAACCCCCATACAGAAGTTTTTTGAGTTTTGCGATCTTTTTGCAGATCGCGGCGGGGGCAATGCCGCGAATTTCTGCAACCTCCCGCTGTGAATCCGGCACATTCGATCCATCGCCGCTTTCGCCAAGGAGAATCCGAAAAAGGTAAAAACCAGCGTCCGGGCCTTGTTTCCGGAAAAGCTGGAGGAATACGAGAAGCAATGGCGGAAAAAGGTGCGGCAGTTCCAGATCCCCATTTTTCAGGAAAGCACCGATGCCATCTGGCAAATCCGTTTTGATGACATCATCGCAAACGCCCTGACACTGGGGCCGCTGCGAAAGATGGCGGCAGACGTGACCGAACAGCAGAAAGAGAAATTGCTGCCCTATGCCCAGGGAAAGGTAAAGCTGGAACACCTGACCACCCTGATTGCCTACTATCTGGCCAACAGGCCGGAGGACTCCGAATGGGTGGTGCTGCCGGTGTCCAGCTTCAATAACTACTTTGGCTCCACCGTGTTCAGCAAACAGGTGCTGAAAGCCGTGACCGGCACGGTGATTCAGCGCTCCGATATGGCCTACGGCTCTGTAAGATACCGGGTGATGGAGGAGTTCCTGTGAAATTTGGCAGCATAGACGGCAATTACAGTTGCGGCGAGAATGCAACCGTCAGATATGTAAGCGGTTGCAAAAGTATGTGTTGACAAATGTATTTGCGTGGGTGTAATTATATGTAAAGCCCAACAGATAAAGCAAATATTGCAATGATTTTATAAAAAAGGAGCGGCAACACCTTGGCAATACAGTGGCATGGCAGATATGGAAGACTAATATCTTCACTAACCAGGCATTCTAATATTGTAAACAGAACGCTGAACACAAGGCGCAATATGGGTGGAGGAAAAATGCTTTCAGCCCAG
>OGNC01001007.1_pt1 | contig 14597 bp, 8 predicted proteins | sample 1573311 | NCBI WGS metagenome assembly OGNC01 (sample SAMEA2581889, study PRJEB24529) | metagenome | biome: Human gut stool | place: China | collected 2011
ATCCGGTCTGCCACCATACCATACGGCATGTCCTTGCAAAGTATTCGGAGCATCAAACCAAATAGCAAGTCCTTTTGTATAATCTGTCCCTCCGGCACAAACTGCAGAGGAGACAAGTAAAGTACTGATAAAAAATGAATAAAGTTTCTTCATTGTCATAGTATTTATTTTTGGGGGTTAAAAATCAACCTTGATATATTTCTTTTTCATCTGTCTAAATTCCATTTTTTTATCACAAACCTCCTCCAGCTTATTCTCTCTGATTACAACACCTTTACAACCATTCAAAATAAACAAAGGCTTTTGACGAAAATCGTCCGAAGAAGTACATTCTACATGATTCTTTTTAAAAATCAAATCCTTCGTACTTTTGGCGTATAACACCGGATTTCCGAATGTACGAAACGTATTACCTATGATACGCACATTTCTATGCACCGGACGTTCCGCATCCACCACCATATTAGAAGGATGCAACGCAATGACTGCATTTTCAGGTCCTCCACTATACGCACAGCCGATAAATATATTGTTCTGAATCAAAACATCATTCACCGGTCCCGATTCATACCAGCCTTCGGCATCTCCTTCTATCAGGATAGCGCTCATGCCCGTTTTATAATAAGTATTATCTGCAATCACTACTTTTCGGGGAGTAGTCATTAAGGTACCCCGCGTACTTGTCCTCGTAAAATAACAATGACGAATTTCCACTTCGGGCGTGCAACTGATATTCTCCACACAATCGTGATTCAGTTCCAATTCACCGGGAATATCCCGATTGAAGGTGACTTGAACAATACGGTCTGTCAACCGTTTCACAGCAACCACTTGCGCAGATGCAAAACGTTCCATAGTAGACGCCTTGACAAAAGCGACCGTATCCCCCTCAAAGTAAGCGTTATACCCATAGCTCTGTCCATGCATGAAACGCAAATTCAAAGTACGGGTGTTTATTTTCTCAACGGCACGCAAGTTAGTACCGTGCACATTTATCGGATCATCCTGTGCACCCGCAAAATAACAACCAACTATCTTCACCTTTCCACTACATCCGGAAAAGTGCATCATATCCGCAGAAGCTGCCAACAACCTGCCACTGCCTTCGCGCGGCATACATTTCACTTTATCCATTGTAATATTACGAGTGTATTGACTTACTATACCAAGCCCATGCATATAGTGCATCTGCACCCGGTTAAGTGTAATATCTCGGCTTTCGAAAATAAACCATCCCACCTGGTCACGAATAATGTCACGAATTGTCAAAGTATTCCCCACTTTCGGGCGAAATCCTTCCGGGACATGGAAACGTACTACATTCGGGGCCACCCCTTCCGCCTCCGCAGCAGCAAGCACATTCCACCCCTGACTATAACGGAAAGTACTATCAACAGGACTATATTCTATACAATGATTCTTGTTTGAACGCCAACCCTCACCAAAGAGGCTCATCCGCCCATTCACTATTTCATAACGTGTGTCACGATGTACAACAACTTCCACCTCATCATCTTCCACACGGGCAAATGTCATTTCCGAACCGGCAGGACGTTCAGAATCAATATGCAAATCTTTAAACACCAGATTCTTACAACGTTCGAGAGCGATAGTCGTCATTTTCCCGTGAAACATCAGCGTTGCTCCGTTTCCCTCAATCGTCAGATCTTTCATATCTTCAAACAGCAGACCGATAGTTTTCACTTTGGAAGGACACTCTTGTTCGGTCGATGTATTCGATATAAAATATTTCCGCCGGATAGCACCTTCGGGCCAGATATCATAACGCCCTTTCTCAAAAGAGAGCACGCGAGCACCACTTCGCTTACATTCACTAATAGCTTCCTGCAAACAGGTCACACAATTTTCATATGTATACGGATGTGCTCCGAAGTTTGAAACACGGATAGTATCTTTTTGTTGCGCCCGGGTAATACCGGAAATTCCGACTATTGACAAGCATATAAATAAAGCAATAAATCTCATAAGCAAATATGTATTAAAGAAGAAGTTGTCGCGTTACTTTATATTTATACAAAGATAGCGAATTATGTTCGATTATTAAATAAAGAGCCGCCATCAAATCGCATTTATTCACATAAACCCGATTCTCCAGCGGCTCTAACCTTTCTTTAGTGAGAAATATAGCTATCTATTGAACTCTGTCACTTCAACGGACTCACTATTAATAATATTATTTCTTACTTGTCGTAAACATTATCTCTGCAATACTTGCATTTACACCATTATTACTACCCGTAACCAAAGCACGTATATATCTTCCTCTTACAGGTTCCGGCAACAGCAGGGTTTGGGCATTGGTCGCCTTTTCACTAGGGAAGTTCAATTGTCCCAATTCTGTCCAATGTTCTTCACTTTCACCTATGCTGAATATAACAGTTTTAGTATCTCCGTTACCTTGCCTTCTTGCCAGTTCTATCGAAAGAATATCCTGTTGTGATTTCATATCAATAATGATTTCATGTGGCAATGGAGGATTAGCCCCTTCACCTTTCCATTGTGAGTGCCAGAAACTGGCAAGATCTCCGTCAAGGATACAGGTGGCAATACCATATTTACCAGCATTTTCTCCAACCTTTTCTTCTGTCGAAGCCGAGATTCCCCAATCCGTTCTGTCTGCATCAACATATTGTTCGTGAACCGCATCCCAATCTTCTTTTGAAATGGTATAATAAGCAGGAAAATCCATTATTTTTTCCAAAGTTGGAATATCATCGAAAGCGTCATCAGCTGGCTTAAATGTAGATATCAACTTAAATGATGTCTTAAGGACCGCATCCGGTATAACCGTAGAAGTTTGCCCTTCATCTACTTTGATGATTTTCTCCTTTCCCTCATTATTTGTATACGTCAACGTAGTTCCGGTACACCCCTCTAACGGAACCCAATTAATCGTTACTCCGTTCAAATCTGCCGAGATCGAATTAATTCCCTGAGCTGATAGACTGGCCTGATAAGTGGAACCGTACACTTCACCCGCAATAGTTCTTACCAAAGACTCTTTACCTGTATCACTCCTCGTTATCATATTGAATATATATTTCCCTTCCGGAAGGTCAATAATCGTCGATATAGGATCCTTTATAACACGATTCTCCGGAACAGGAACTACCACAGGATTTTCATTTCCCTCCCACGTAATCACACAAGAGCTGATTCGTGGGTCGGCATTCAGATACCACTCCAACTTGACACGATTGAACCCGCTATAGGCACTCAAATCCTGAACGGCCCCGAGATAGGTTTCTTCTCCCATTTCAAGGTATTTTTCGTGTATCTCATACATATCTCCGCAAGCGGTCATCAAAAAGGCTGACAAGCCACAAGCTATATATCTTATTATATTTTTCATAATCTGATTTTTTTAATTACTCTGTTGCAGGTTGTCCCCAGAAAGTCATTTCGCCAATCTGAGCGTAAGTACCTCCACTCCAGGTTTCAAGCATAAGAATTCTTACATAACGGAAATTAGGAGCTTCAATGGGAACTTCGTGTTCATCGCCATTCTGTATATATTCAATATCTTCATTGGTTATATTCGGATTATCTTGTCCGGAAGGTTTATAACATTCAACATCCATAATCTTCGTCCAACCCTCAAAGGTAGGATACATGATACCATCTTTTTCCACACCGCTATTATACATTTCGTCCGTAAGTTCCGTACAACCATAAATCACATATTTCTTCAAATTATTATGAGTATAGGTCCAAACGTTCGCATCTCCTCTGCGTTGCCACATCTTGAAACGGCTTACCTTGGCAACCTGTCCCATATCGAACGTTATACACCGACCAGGGGCAGGGTTATCACTATTAGTAACACTATGGAAACAGTCTGTGTTATTATTACCCTGCCAGATATTTCGTATCGGCAGACCACCCATTGCCTCACAATCACCAGGCAAACGTGTCGGAAGTTCTTTAAATTTCGACTTGTCAAGTTCCTCTTCATACAAAGGATTGCTTTCCAGCTCCAACATCTCGGAATAATTATCCCAACGGTCACGAATTCTGTATCCTAACGTGATTGGTTCAGCAGCCAATCCCCGGATTTTAGCTTGCCCTTCCACTATACTGGAATAGAAATTCTCCAAAGAAACCCATTCTCCGTTTTCCTTTTTGGTAACTTCCAGAATAATATTCTGTCGAGTCGGATTTTTCCACGTCAAACTCACTCCTCCAAAACTATCAGTAATCTTGAGTGACTCATAAATATATTCTACAGGAGGAGTTAATGGACTGATAGAAACGGTTTTCGGTTCAGACTCGTTCTGGCTTTTGTCTACACTCTTCAAAAAGATATTATAGTCACCCACCTTTCCGAATCCTTCTACGATCAAGCTATCTACATAAGGAGAAGCTTTTGTGGTTCTTTCCACCCCATTAATCATATAAGACGCCACAACACACAAGAGATCATCATCTTTCGGAGGAGTATAACGAATGATAGCTCCTCCATTAATGTTCTCCACCTCTATATTCGTAGGCAATCCCGGTGCTACACTGTCGGTAGCATTGAGACCAATCTTTTCGTCCTGCCCACATCCTGCTAGGCAGAGTGTACCGAGCAATGTGACGAACGCATATTTCACAAGCTCTGATATATTATTCATATTTCTCATATTTCCAGTCATTTTAAATTATGAATATCATAGTTACCACCCTGGGTTTTGTACCAGGTTCGGATCTTTCAATATTGTTTCCAGTTTCAACGGCCACAAATAGTCCTTATAACTATACTTTGAACGTAAGTAGATAGTGGTTACTCTATAAAATTCCTGGGCAGTCTCTCCTTGAATATGCCACCCTTTCACTTCGCGGGGAAGTTCTTTTTTCCAACGACGCAAGTCCCAGAAACGTTTTCCTTCACAGGCCAGTTCATTCAAACGTTCCATGCGAATGATTTCACGCATACCGTTTTTCGTATTAGGCTTATCCGGGGACTTGGAATATTTACTCCACGACTCCTTTACCCCCTTCAACCCTGCACGTTCGCGAACCAAGTCCACGTAATCATATACATCCTGTGTGGGTGATTCCTGCGATTCATTCAAAGCTTCCGCATACATCAGATACAAATCAGCAAGACGTATGATTGGGAACGAATAACGGTAGGGAGAGAAACCGTCTTTTGTCAAACCAGTCTTATAGCTACATACCTTTTTATTCAAATATCCCGTATATGAATGGTCTTCCGAAGTCTGGCGCCCTGATACCTCCTTTGCCCGAAAATGATAGAAAGCAAGATTTGCCGGCTCATCATTCGTATAACCATCTCCATACCATGTTCCACGGTCGAATGACAATGAAGCATAGAAACGCGGTTCACGGTTCAAGTGAAGATAGGCTGTTTGCTCTCCTATCTGAAGGTAATATTTATTATTTCCCTCATCCGGGATAGTGGTAATCTCATAGCGGTTAGGATAATTAGCCGTCCAGAAATCACTGTTATCTTCAGAAATAGGCACACCATTTGAAGAATAGAATGCTTCGGCTACTGATAAAGTTGGTCCTAAAACAGAACGCGCGTTATAGTGGCTCCCCTTCGTATGTTTAGCCATTGCAACCGTCTGCAATCCGTTAACGTTCCGAGTACTTCCCCAAATAATTTCTTCATTCCATTTTTCTGTGACAGCCTCACCGATATCCAGCAGTTTGCGTGTTGCCGCAGAAATACTATTGATCGGCAAAGAGAAAGTATAAAGTTTCTCGTGACCATTTTCTTTTGCACAATTTATCGCTTCAAGCGCTGCGTCTGCTGCCAATTTCCATTTACTGTTATCAACCTGTGTCGGGAACAAATGCCTACCCTGATTATCTTTCACATTAATATAATCCGAATTTCCATTAAACAAAGGGCTGGCAGCCAATAATAACAATTGTGCTTTTACTGCTTTTGCAATTGGCTGGGTGATGCGCCCCATCTCCTGTCCTGGATCTGTGATCTTTGAAGGCAGATCTTTATATGCTTCATCCAGCAGGTTAGAGATATAAGCCACTACATCATCCACCGGCTCGCGATAACGCCTTACTTCATCCTGTGAAGCATCTACCGCAATATTAGTATCCATGATAGGAATAGGACCGTAAAGCATAAACAGATAATAATGATAATATGCTTTGAGGAATTTTACTTCCGCAATCCAACGGGTGCGTTCATAATTCTGCAAATCGAGAGGTTTGTTGATATTTTCCAAGAAAATATTACAATCGCGGATAGCTACCCAAAGATTGGTTCCCCCATTTCCTCCATCCCAAAAATTCTGGTAGGGGTCATTATTATTTTGTTCACCGCGACCTATTTCCCATGCGTTGAGAGAGATACGCTGATCTATAAAACCGGTTCCTTTAGGCATTAACCAATGTTCATCACCTGCCAAAAAGCCAATGGAGCCACCCTGATCCCATGAAGGCAGGTAACTATAACAAGTATGTAGAAACTTAAATGAATTAATGCGGTTGCTGAAGGCATTATCCATGCTTGGAGTACCTTCGGGCACTATATCTAGGTAATCACTACAAGAAGTGCTACACAGCATGGCAGCAATCACGAGTGATATGGATATGATTATTTTTTTCATATAACATGTTTTAGAGTGAAAGTTGAATACCTACATTAAATACTCGTTGAACAGGATATCCCAAACCGTTGTTCCCCATTTCCGTATCCCAAATTTTGAATTTGGAAATATTGAACAAGTTCGTCCCGCTTACGTAAATACGCAAGTTTTCCAATTTAGCTTTACTGGTCAGCCGCTTTGGAAGCGTATAGCCTATTTCTGCCGATTTCATACGCAAGAAAGTACCGTCACGCAACCACCATGTACTCGACTGGTTATTATTACTGATAGCCGTATCCGACAACCGTGGCCAGAAAGCATACATATTCTGGTTGGACTCGCTCCAATGATTATTGGCGATAACCTGAAGCAAAGCATTGTTAGCCTGTTTTCCTCCCAATTCGTTGTCCGGGTCATAAGGCTGGGCAAACGGAGTGATACGCAAAGGGTCAATAAAGAAGGAAGACCGTGCCGATCCCTGGAAGAAGCAGTTAAAATCAAACGCTTTATATCCGACAGAAAAACCGAAACCATAAATAATTTCCGGCGTAGTCGGATAACCGATAGGTACAATATCCTGCTCGTCGATGATTCCGTCACGATTGATATCTTTATATTTGATATCTCCGGCCGTATATTCGCCAAATTGTTGTTTCGGAGAGTTTGCCACATCTTCATCATCAACAAACAAACGTTCGGCTATGTAACCATAAGTCTGGCTCAGCTTAGAACCAATTTTACTTCTCCATGGAGTAGCCGAGTAGTCCGGTTCTTCGTATTCAGAAAATTCACTGCTAGCGTATGTGAAGTTACCTCTGACAGTAGTCCACCAATTTTTATTGAAGATATGCGAATAATCCAAAGAAATATCGACCCCATGTCCTTTAGCCTCACCGATATTTGCCCGGATAGGCGCCTGGAATCCCATCAAACTAGGAATATCGGCACGTTCTTGCAGAATATTCGTTCTTCTTTCTTTAAAATACTCCGCCTGAATCTCCAGATCATTGAATAATTTCAGTTCAAATCCCACATTCATTTTATGAGAAATTTCCCAACCAATCTTCGGATTAGCATAACGGCTGATAGAAATACCGTTATAACCTTCGTCAAAGTTTGTGCCGAAATTCATTCCCCTACCGGAATTATTCATATTTACTTCAGACAAATAGAAGAACCGGTTGTCATTATTAGAAATATTATCATTACCGACCAATCCGTATGAACCTTTCAACTTAAGCATATTGATAACTTTGGAAATTGGTTTGTCCGCCCAGAATTTTTCATTGGACACAACCCAGCCCAAACCTCCCGATGGGAAGAATCCCCAGCGATGACTCTTGTCAAAACGTTCGGAACCGTTGTAACCAAAGTTAAACTCCGCAAAATAACGGTCGGAGAATCCGTAAGTAAAACGTCCTGCTAATCCCAAATTACGGGTAGGGAGTGATTTCTGCAAGGTGTTTTCATTGCCACTTTTCCCTTCACGCACTGTATAAACCAACATACCACTGACATTGTGTTTTTCAACAAACGTCCGATCGTATGACAACGACGCTTCCAAATACAGGGAACTACCTACTTTTTTACTTCCCGGAGAGTATCCTAGATAATCTGTACCCAAATCCGGATTTAGAGCAGAGAGAGTGTATTCATCTTTTGTCTTATCATAACTATCCAAGGCATAATAGAACGGAGTATAAGAACGTTGAAGGTCATAATATGAAGTTCGCGTGACATTTCCCAACAAACGCCCTTTCAAGCCTTCGGTTATAAAACTGAAATCTTGCTTCAACTCCAACTGGGCAAGTATAACAGTGTTTTCATATTCTTTATAACCGCGTGCCATTTCAGCATATGGATTCAAGTAATTTGCACTAGTTCCATAATTACCGAACATAGGATGATTGGTATATTGGTTAGCTGCATCCGGAGCATACATAGCAGGAAAAAGAACCGGACTTGCTTTAATAGCCTGACTGTAAACCTGCGAACCGCCCTGTATCGGACCTTGATAACTATCAAACGTGCCGCTCACGCGCACTCCCAACTCGGTTGTTTTGGTCAGATTAATATTAACATTCGAACGTACCGTATATTTATCCAACTTAATATTATTATCAAAAAGGTTACTGGGAACCTGTTTCAAGATACCATTATCCCGCGAATAAGACAATGCTACATAGTAACGGGCTACACGGCCACCACCGCTAAGGCTCATGTTTCCGCGATAGTTAGTTGTGAAATCTTTGAATAGCATATCCTTCCAGTCTACCATCGGATAAGCCATCGGATTCAACCCTTTTTCGCGAGCAGCAATCGCGCTTTCCAGATAAGGTAATGCACCATCCGGATTTCGAGTTCTCACCGCCTCATTATGAAGTTTCATAAACGTCAGCGGATCAGCAATTTCAACCTCTTTGGAAGGAGCGGAGAACGAACTTTCTACCCTGAAAGATAATTTCATTTTACCTTCCGTACCTTCTTTTGTCGTTACAAGAATAACACCATTAGCACCACGCGCACCATAAAGCGCAGTAGCAGTAGCGTCTTTCAGAATGGAGAAACTGGCGATATCATCGGTATTCAATCTTGCCAAATCTGATGAAGTCAATTCAATGTTATCAATCAAAATCAACGGATCGGCTTTCCCTGTTCCAAATGTCGTCACACCACGAATAAAGAATTCGGCATTATCTTCACCCGGTTCTCCACTTCTTTGATAAGCAACTACTCCCGCCAACTTCCCTGCAAATCCGGTAGTAAGATTACTACTGGTAGTTTTTAACTCCGCCGGTTTGATAGTAGAAACGGAGCCTAATACGGACTCTTTCTTTTGTTTGGCAAAAGCTACAATCGTGACATCTTCAAGTGCAATACCGCTATCTTCTTTCATCGTCACAACACGAAAGACATTTAGATCTTTAGGGTTGAACGGAACAACTTTCTTCTCATATCCAATGTAAGAGAATTCTATATTTTTCGTGTTTGCCGGTACTTTCAGTACATAATTTCCGTCCAAGTCTGTAGCTACTCCGATACTGGTTCCCGGAATAAAAACACTGGCACCAATAATCGGTTCATTGTTAAAATCCAATACAACTCCTTTAATTGTATAGGTCTTGCCTGTCTGTTGTGGTGATGCAATATCCTGTTTGGCGTGAAGGGGAGGTAAACAAATACCATACAAACAAAACAGGATCAATAATCGCAGTATTCTTCCACAATTTTGTTTTTCATTCATCATAGAAATTAAAAGTGTTAACAATTCATTCTTATGCTTTTCGATAAGCATGAATCTGGGTTAATTAAAGGTTTTCAATAAATAAAGGATAGCACTTTCATCTATTAAATTGCTATCTTCACAAAAACGTTTATTTTTTCTTTGCCAGCATTCGTTATTAGTTTATAATCTTGTTAAAGGTGTTACACCGGAAATTCTCAAATAGACGGCATTTTCTATCTTATGAATCACATCCGTTTTTTCAAAAAATCCCACTACCCGATACTACATTCTGTTGCATCGGTTGTGGGAACTTGGGGGTATGTTAAGTTTCAAATAATACATTATACAAGACTTATTCAATCCCCGGACAAAAGCACTCTTTTTTCCATAAATTGAAATAACCTGGTTATACTGTACCAGAGGAGATAAACTGTGCTGAGCTGTACTGTTCATAGGATATAAGGTCTTTTTTTATTTATCGCTACACTAAGTTCTACTGGAACTTCGTGATAAAAAAAGAATATATATCAGAGGGGTATGAAATGAAGAAAATAAGGACTCTACCAAAGTTAATTACAAAAAGCGCATAATATATAGATACAAAAATCACGATATAAACGCTTATTTGCAAATAAAACTATTGACAATTTATTTCATTGAGTAAAAATATTAAAACAGATAAGTTCTTTTTTTATATTTATCTGACCAGATAATAAAAACATTACTCAAATCTATTGCAATTACAAAAATTATCTATATATTTGCAACGTATTACAATTATTATTGCATACAAACTAACACATTAGTTCACTTTACAAAACGAATCACGAAGTTCCAGTAGAACTTGGTAAAAGTTATTTCAAACAAATTCTGAATAATCTTCTAATTGCATATTTTCTTTCAGTAAAAAAATCTATTAAATTTTATAATTATATATCTTTGAATAGTTTTTAAGGAACATATAGACTATCATCGGGAAGCTACATTTGAGACTTCATTCATATTCTAAATAGATTATTTCATTGCCTACTATTACTTCGCATAACCATAGTTATACGAAAAGAAGACTATAGTTACGCGAAATAAAAAACTAATAAAATAGTAAACAGTGAAAAAGAAACGCCTATAACGACAGGAATCATTTATTATACCAATACAGACTTTTCTTATTCATTGTAGTATTTTTAAATTTTCAAAAAGATACGATGTTTATACATCATTTGAAGTATAAAAAAGACAATGAGATAATTAGCAAAACTTAACCATACAGAATAATAGTTACCAAGAAACTGCTCTAAGCCATAGCTGATAGAAGCTGCTATACAACGGAAATTAACGACCTCACCTAAAATATAGGCAGTGATAGAGTTCATCCCATAAATTTTCAACCAATCCAACCCATAGGTATGCCCTTTATAGTCTATCCAATAATAAAATAATCCCATAAGCAGAAAGCAGAGTCCTCCGGAAAACAAAGTCATACTACAAGTCCATAGCCGCTTAATAATAGGCATTTGCAAACTCCATAGCAAAGATACCCCTATTAATACTATGCCTAACAATAACAAAAGCCTCACCACTCCCTTTCTATTTTCTTTTCCTTCTTTCATTATCTTTCCGGCAAAAGTACCTAGCATAACTGTTACTCCAAAAGTTAAGCTACTCCATATCCAAGTATAAGTATAATAAGGAGAAAAATGCCAGTTTCCATCTTCTCCCCAATACACACCATCCCGAAACTGGCCTAGCACTAGTCGGTCTACCTTTTCTGCAAAATTCCCTCCGGGAGTAAAATCGCCGAAGAAAGTCATCGGTATCCAGTAGAGCAGTAACAATAATAATGTAATGAGCACCTGATAACGGAAAGAACAGTGTAACAAAATTATTGCTGCAATAAGATAGCCTGTTGCTATCGCCTGCAACGTATTCGAATATAAATAAAGAGAATCAGGATTCAATCCCAAAAGGTTTCCCTGCACAATCATGCCGAAAATAAAAAGCAATACAAAGCGCTTTATTATTTTACGATAAATATGCCATTTATTAGGGGCATTTTTAAACTTGGAAAAGGAAAAAGGCATGGAGGCTCCTGTCATAAACAGGAAAAGTGGCATCACAAGGTCCCAGAACCGGAAACCAATCCAAGACTCATGATCGAACTGATATAAAATGTCATTAAGCCACGGAAAATTCAAACGTTGCCCCAAAGCCACAAATACCGGTTGAAAGAAAACTAAAAGAAAGAGGTCGAAACCCCGTAGGATATCGAGTGAAGCCAAACGCCCGGAGACGGGAGACAAAGGTGTATTCATAAACATTATAATTTTCAAATTAAAAAGGAGTCGTTGACATAACGTGCTTACTCACCACCTCAACGCCTCCCAAGTCCTCAATTGTTTGATTTCAGTTTATTTGCTACAAATATAAGAAAATAATACCTATTTATTCAACACAACTTTGACAGTCCATGTTTTCTTTGTTCCATTTGCAGCCATGACACTATATCTACGTTCTGAGGTCCAATCGCCCGGAGCCCCTAACTTCGGGGAGCCATCCAGTGGTGTCACGCGTGCAGCAGTAGACACATTGAAGTATACAACCAACTTATTCAACGACACTTTTGCACGTTCAGCATCAGTAAAACTGCCACTGGCAGCAGGAACCGTGAAAGTCGCAGTAACAACCGCTTCGTCTTCGTTGATACTATTGGACTTCTCCAATTCCTTCTCCGCCACCTTAAACTCACCTGTCAAAGCATCCTTCTCTGTTGTATAGTAGCGGTGATATGCACCGACTGAGGTAATTTCCGCTTCTTCATAAGCCTCAAGATCATCTTTACATGAGGAAACAAATGGCAAGCACAACAGTACAAGCAACCATTTTATGTCTGATAATTTAATTCTATTCATTGTTCTTGTTTCATTGATTAATAATTCGAATATTGGTTATCATTTTACCACAGAGGATTTTGGTCCTTCTCTGTTATAGCAGAGTTTGCATTAATCAAACTTTGCGGAATAGGATACAAATAGCGTTTCTTAGAAAAAGTACGGTCGGCATTTCCATATCCTTGTGTACCGATAAACATACGATGACGGTCACTGCTAATTTCAATAAATGTAGCCGGAGTACGCAATTCTTTGATAACTTCACTTCCGGAGGGTTGTCCGTCGTTTGCTTCTTCACCATATTTGCCCCAACGCAACAAAGACCAATAATAGTCGCCTTCCATTGGCAATTCTACATGACGCTCAATCTTATAATCTTTCCATGCCTCAACCAACGTGGATGCTTCGGATTCCGGCAAACCACCATGTACAGTGCGAGTCTGATTGAAAGTAGCTACTGCTTCTGACAGTTTTGAAGGGTCACTCTTTGCCAGACAAAGAAGGGCTTCAGCCTTATTCAACAGCGCACGTCCGTACCGGAAAATTACATAATGATAATCCGTAGGCACATCAACAAATATACGCCAGTCATTAATGTAGACACCTTTGCGCCACAAGTAATTGGTAGACCCCATTTCAGCGGTTCCCGGAGCCTCACCCAAACTACAACGTTGCAAGTTACCGGTCTTATGCATTGTGACTAATTCCCCATAATATTCACAGGAGTCCTGTACGATTGTCGCATAAAAACGTTTGTCGCGATGCGTATACATAAAATCATTAATACGGGTATCACGCCCTTTATCTTTCGTTTCATAAGCCAGAGAGTGTTCATCCAATTCATCAGCATTCACAGCCAAATCTCTTACAGCATCATTAGAAATGACATTGGTATTATTCACAAACTGGGAAGTCGTATTCCACTTTTTAGCTTCATTTGTCAGTTGGTCAATAACCAGATAATCATCTACCAAATTCTGGGAAGGCGAATGTTCCAGCCAGCACTCAAAGACCCAGTCTTTTTTAAACAAAGGACCACGTCCCAACTTTTTTAGATTATCATTTCCCTGATTAGGAATGACAGTCTGCATATAAGTATCACCGCCATTTGTATTTTCTTTACTGAAATATCTGGCTAAAATAATCTCCGTTGAAGAATAAGAGTTCTCCTGATTGAACATGCCACCATAATTGGCGTCCAAAGAATAACCTTGGATAGCATCTACCGCTACTACCGCTTGTTCCCATAATGTCTTCTTTCGTGTAGCATCCGTAGTGTAAGCAGCAGCCGTCAGACAGACTTCCGACTTCAAAGCCCGAGCCGCATTAGCATTGGCACGCCCGGCAGGATATTCCTCTGGAAGTCCTGCTATGGCATCATCCAAATCACTCAATATCAAATCATACGTCCGGTCAATAGATTCAGTGAGGGGCAAATTAAATTCATCGTCTACTTGCAATACCCTGTCTACCCAAATCACACGTCCACAATGTTTCGCCTGATAATAGTAGATCATAGCCCGAAGCATTTTTCCCTCGGCAACCAGTTCTTTTTTATCCAAATCGGATAAAGCAGTAGAGGCGGAAGCCTGTTCAATAATCAAGTTACACCGACGGATAATACTAAATTTATTAAAACCGAAATCATGTTCCCGATTTATCAGGTCACGTGCCTCTCCCGGACAACTTTGGCGTAGAATTGTATTTAGTGTTATCTGATCGTCTCCCCAAAAATCGTGGTATAATCCCAAAATATCAGGATATGTGCGTAGTACGAATGCATCGGCAGTAGACCGACTCCCCCAAACCAATTCTTCCGAATAAGTTTCCGTAGGTTTCGTATCTAAAAAATGTTCACAACTTTGCAGTGTTAACATCCCTCCTAAAAGTGCAGGAACT
>OGNC01001015.1_pt1 | contig 14528 bp, 10 predicted proteins | sample 1573311 | NCBI WGS metagenome assembly OGNC01 (sample SAMEA2581889, study PRJEB24529) | metagenome | biome: Human gut stool | place: China | collected 2011
ACCTAGGACCCCATGATTAACAGTCATGTGCTCTAACCAACTGAGCTATTCAGGCATTTCGAAACGGGTTATCCCGTCGTTTCGGAGTGCAAATATATAGCAATTTTTCATTCCCGCAAAATTATTGCACGATTTTTTCGCAAAAAAAGTATCTTTGCATGTCGCACAAATCATAAAGAAATGATCCCGAATCGCGTTATTTTCCTTATTCTCTTGACGCTATGCGCCTTAACGGCCTCGGCGCAGGAACATCTGTCTTTTCGGCCCGATACGTGGGACTTCGGCACGATCCGCGAAACCGACGGCCGCGTCAGCCACACGTTCACGGGCGTCAACCGCGGCGACAGCCCTCTGGTGATCCTCGACGTGGTGACCACCTGCGGCTGCACGGTCCCCGATTTCTCGAAGAAACCGATCCTTCCGGGCGAAAAGACGCAGATCACCGTCACCTACGACCCCGCCAACCGCCCCGGCTCATTCACCAAGGAGCTGTGGGTCTACTCTTCGGAGAAGCGGAAGATCGCCACGCTCACCGTGCAGGGGAGCGTCATCCCGCGGCAGAAAACCGTCGAGGAGCTATACCCCGTCGATGCCGGCGGAGGGCTGCGGCTGGCCTCGACGCTCAACGCCTTCTCCTATATTTATCCGGGGCGGCAGGTGCAGGCGGCGATCGGCTACGCGAACACCTCGAAACGCCCGGTCCGCCTCGAACTGCGGCCCGAAACCACGAGCGGAGCGCTTCGGACCAACTATCCGAAACAGATCGCGCCGGGCGAACGGGGTGAAATCAACTTCGCCTACCTCATCCCCGCCGACAAACCCCGCTACGGGACCGTGCGCGACGCGCTGGAGGTCCTGATCGACGGACGGAGCAACGGCACGACGCTCGTCACCCACGGCATCGGCGTCGACCCGCAGCCCGCGGATGCAACACAAAACGCCCCGAAAGCCGATTTTTCGGAAAATATCCTTAAATTTGGACCGGTCAAACATGCGGGACCAGTCCGGAAAAAGCACTTTACGCTTTCGAACGCGGGCGGCGCGGAGCTGATCGTGCGGGCCGTCGAAGGCGAGGGACACGTGGCCACGACACTCGCCCCGGGGCAGAAAATCGCCCCCGGAGATTCGCTACGCTGCGAAATTCTGCTCGATCCCCGGACGCAGGACTACGGCATCGTGACCGAACACCTCGTGGTGGTGACCAACGACCCCGTGCGGCCCATGCGGCGCATCCGGGTGACGGCAATCATCGAAGAGTGACACACAAACACACAACGGATATAATGTACCCCATTCTTGAAAAAAGACTCCTCGCAGAGGGCATCTGGCTGATGAAGGTCCTCGCACCGCGCGTGGCCCGCTCGGCGCAGCCCGGACAATTCGTCATCGTGCGCGTCGACGAACACGGCGAGCGCATTCCGCTCACGATCTCCGATTTCGACGCTGCGGAGGGCAGCGTGACCATCGTCACGCAGGCCATCGGCGCCTCGACGCGCAAAATCTGCGCACTGAACGAGGGCGATGCCCTCGCCGACTTCGCAGGTCCGCTGGGCCACCCTTCGGAATTCGTCAAAATGCCCGTCGAAGAGCTGCGCCCACGCCGCTACCTCTTCGTGGCGGGCGGCGTGGGCACGGCCCCGGTCTACCCGCAGGTCAAATGGCTTCGGAAACACGGCGTGAAGGCCGACGTCATCATCGGCGCCAAGACACGCGACATGCTGATCTACACCGACGCCATGCGCGCCGTAGCCGAAAACCTCCACATCGCCACCGACGACGGTTCGGAGGGTTTCAAGGGACTCGTGACGGCGCTGATCGGGGAACTGATCGAAAAAGAGGGCAGACACTACGACGAATGCGTGGCCATCGGCCCGATGATTATGATGAAGTTCGTGGCCCTCACCACGAAGAAGTACGCGCTGAAAACCACCGTGTCGCTCAATGCGCTGATGGTCGACGGCACGGGCATGTGCGGCGCCTGCCGCGTGACGGTCGGCGGCCGGACGCGCTTCACGTGCGTCGACGGCCCGGAGTTCAACGCCCACGAGGTCGATTTCGACGAGGCGATGCGCCGGCAGGGCATGTACCGCACCCAGGAGCAGCGCGCCGCGGCGATCGAGGCCGAGCGCGAGGCCGGACACGTATGTAAGATCGGATTGGACAAGTAGAAAGGTATTTTAGCGACGGAGACCATGCAGAATATATAATTATCTCCCGCATAGAACTTCCCGCTTTTCACCTTTCACCTTTCACTTTTAACCTTTAACCTGCTATCACATGGCAAACAAAATACCCCGCGTCCCCGTGCGCGAACAGGACCCGGCGATCCGGGCCGCCAATTTCGAAGAGGTCTGCTACGGCTACGACCTCGAAGAGGCCGCACTCGAAGCCTCGCGCTGTCTGCATTGCAAGAATCCCCGTTGCGTGGCGGCCTGCCCCGTAGGCATCCGCATCCCCGACTTCATCGCCGCCCTGCACGAAGGGCGGTTGCAGGAGGCAGCCGACATCATCTCCGAGGACAGTTCGCTGCCGTCGATCTGCGGCCGCGTCTGCCCGCAGGAGAGCCAGTGCGAAGGCTCGTGCATCCTGGGCATCAAGAGCGAACCGGTCGCCGTGGGCAAGCTCGAACGCTTCGTCGGCGACTGGAAACTCGAACACGGCGCCCCCGTGCAGCCCGCCGCCGTGCGCAACGGCCGCAAGGTCGCCGTCATCGGCAGCGGCCCGGCCGGGCTGGCCTGCGCCAGCGACCTGGCCCGCATGGGCTACGAAGTGAAGATTTTCGAGGCGCTGCACAAGGTGGGCGGCGTGCTGGTTTACGGCATTCCCGAATTCCGCCTCCCGAAGGAGCGGATCGTGGCGCGCGAGATCGCCCAGGTCGAACGGCTGGGCGTCGGGATCGAGACCGACGTGATCGTGGGCCGCACCGTGACGATCGACTCGCTGCTGGACGACGAAGGCTATGACGCCGTATTCATCGGCTCGGGCGCCGGGCTGCCCCGCTTCATGGGCATCCCGGGCGAGAACCTCAACGGCGTGGTTTCGGCCAACGAGTTCCTCACGCGGGCCAACCTGATGCATGCCTACGACAAGGCGTACGACACCCCGATCTACGTCGGACAGCGCGTCGTGGTCGTAGGCGGCGGCAACGTGGCGATGGACGCCGTGCGCACGGCCAAACGGCTGGGTGCAGAGGCCACGATCGTCTACCGCCGTTCGGAAAAAGAGCTTCCGGCGCGCGTCGAGGAGGTCCACCACGCCAAGGAGGAGGGCATCCGCTTCCGCATGCTGACCAACCCCACCGCAGTCCTCGGCGACGAAAAAGGCTGGGTGACGGGCCTGCGGTGCGTGGAGATGGAGCTGGGCGAACCCGACGAAAGCGGCCGCCGCTCGCCGGTGGTAAAGGAGGGCTCGGAGTTCGAAATCGAATGCGACGTGGTGATCATGGCGCTGGGAACCTCGCCCAATCCGCTGCTGGCCGCCACGACCGCCGGTCTGGAAACCACCCGCCGCGGCTGCATCACGGCCGACGAGCGCGGCGCGACGACCCGTCCGGGCGTCTTCGCGGGCGGCGACGCCGTGACGGGCGCCGCGACGGTCATCCTGGCCATGGGCGCGGGACGCACCGCGGCCAAAGCCATCGACGAATATGTAAAATCACGTGCAAACGGCACACATTAAGCGAGAGTTCCGTATATTAACTGCAACATGCAAATCCGATAAATCCGACACCATGAACAACATCAAATCCCTGATCGCCGCACTGACTTTCGCCGGCCTGACGGCCTGTGCCGACAACAGCCCCAAAACCTTCTCGGGATTCATCACCGACGCCTCGATGAACACCGTCACCGTCCGTGCGCTGACCGACGAGAGCACCTGCACCTTCGCGACCACGGACGCCGACAAGAGCGACGCCAACGGCCTGCTGCTCGGCGCCCCCGTCACCGTAGACTACACGGGCAAGCTGAAGGACGGAACCGCCGCCACGAAGATTGCGACCGATCCCACCTACGCCGAAGCCGTCGGCAAATGGACGATGCCCAACCCGATTGCTCCCGAAGGCGTCATGGGCGTCGAGATCATGGTCGAAGGCGCAGCCAGGTCGATCAACATGGCGACGCTGGTCTACACCTCGTGGGAACTTCAAGGCGAGGCGGACAAAATCCTGCTCAAGGGCCAGAGCCTCGGCAACGGCCAGACCATCGACTTCACCCAGACGGGCATGATCGCCAAAACGGCCGACGGGAACTACACCCTCACGATCGAGGGCACGGGCACGGTCTACACCAAGGCCAAGCAGTAAACAGCTTTTCCGCCCCGAAAAGCCAGCGCCTCCGGACTTCCGGGGGCGCTTTCGTTTCCGGGAGGGTCCGGCGTCCGTTTTTCCCCGAAAATAGCGGCTCCGACGCTTGCTAAATCCGTGCTAAATGCGTAAATTTGTGGCTACTAACCCGTTTATCCGAACCATGAACAAAATTCTGACGGGAGCCTTGCTGCTCCTCTTTTCCTCCAGCGCCGCGGCGCAGACACCCCGCGACTCGATTGCATTCGCCACCGCCCAATGGCGCACGGCCGACCTCGGCGGCGGCGCCGAATGCCGCTACGCCCAGATCGACATGTTCGGGTCGCGGCAGAGCATCTCCGTCGCCACCTACCCCGGACGCAGGTTCACCACCTCGATCGTCCACCTCGATCGCAGGGCCGAGTCCACGAGCGATCTGGGGAAGGCCGCCGGCGCGGAGATCGCCGTCAACGGCAGCTACTTCAACGTCAAAACCTTCGAACCGGTCACCTTCGTCCTGCTCGACAGGAAGATCGTGGGACGCACCACCCCCGAGGAGGCATTCCGCACCAACGGCGTCATCGCCTTCAAGGACCGCAAGGGCCGCCGGATGGAGATCTTCCCGTGCGACACGACGCAGTATGCCGACGTGGCGCGCCGCTACCGCTCGGCGCTGGCCGCAGGCCCGGTGCTGATCGACGGCGGCAAGGTGGTCGAATACACCTCCGGGAGCAGTTTCTACACGCGCCGCCATCCCCGGACGCTGATCGGCAAACGGGCCGACGGCACGGTGGTGATGGCCGTGATCGACGGGCGTTTCAAAGGCCAGGGCGACGGCGCGACCATCGCCGAAACAGCCTACATCGCACGCCAGCTGGGTCTTACCGAGGCGCTGAACCTCGACGGCGGCGGCTCCTCGACGCTCTGGACGGCGCAGGAAGGCGTCCTCAACCATCCCTACGACAACCGCCGCTTCGACCACGAGGGCGAGCGCGGGGTCCCCAACTGCATCGTGGTCCGCAGGTGACCGGCCAGCGGCCCGGAATCAAAAAACGCGGTTTGATGTAACTTCATCAAACCGCGTTCTCATTTAACCCGACCGTCCTTATTGCTTCGACTGCACGTACTGTTCGTACAACCGGTCGTAACAAGCCTTCAACTGCGGGAACTCCGCCTTCTTCACCTCGTACATGAAGACGCCCCGGTAGTGCGCATCCTCGTACAGGGCCTTCAGGATCGCCGTCCAGTCGTTGTCGCCCCGGCCCTGACCCGGCAGTTCGTGACACTCGCTGCGGCCGTCGCCGTCGCTGACGTGAATCGTCCTCACCCGGCGTCCGAGCGCACTGATCAGCAGTTCGGGATTGTCGATGTGGTTGGTGTCGACCGCAGCGTCCACCTCCCGGGGCACGAGCGACATGATGTGCAGCACCTCTTCGACCGTACGGCCCAGCGGGCGTTCGTAGTTCCCGTCCTTGACCAGTTCGTAGCCCAGCATGTTCTCGATCACCACCCGGGCGCCGATCTTCTTCGCATCGGGAAGCAGCTCCCCGACCGAGCGCACCAGCTGCGCGATCCGCGCGTCGCGCTCCCCATGCCCGAGATACCAGCTCGGGTGGAACAGCACGATCCGCGGCGACAGGATCTTGCAGAAGCGCAGCACGCGGCGGTGCAGTTCGACACTCCGCTGCCGCACGGCCTCGTCCGTCTGCGAGAGGTCGATCTCGCGGCCGAAAGGCATGTGCACCGACCAGATTTCGATTCCGGCGCGCTTGAGGTCGCGCTTCAGCTGACGGCAGCGCGCCTCGATCTGCCGATCGTCGGTCATCTCCTTGTTCAGGAACAGCGTCGACGCGCTGATCTCGATGGCGTCGATGCCTGCCCTCTTCGCCTCGGCGAAGGTTTCGTAGGTCCAGTTCGTCACCGGGCCGAAAATCCCGGACGAGGAACCCACCTTCAGCCGCGGCGGCTGCCCGGCAAACACCGGGATTGTGCATAGGACTGCAAGCAGCAGCAGTCCGGTTCTGTAAAGTTTCATAACTGTAAAGATCATAAAAAAGTCGGGCCGATGCAAAACCGCACCTCCTTGCGGGGCGGCCGGACGCCGCGACAGATAAAAGGGGCGTTACGACCCCAAAGATACAAAAAAAGGGGCGCACCGAGAAAGCACGCCCCCTGTGAACAGATTTATTTCACGACGGCTCCGATCACCGTCTTGCCCGTGCGCGAAGCGCCGGTCTGGTCGATGGCGCTGACCGCCTCGCCGAAAGCCGGATCGAGCGTCTCGCCCAGGATCTTCAGCTCCGAAGCGGACATGCCGTACTGGCGCGCCGGATTCGCGTCGCCGAGCAGCACGCAGGTCTTCGTCGCACCGCCGTTGTCGCCCAGCGGGCTGAGCATCGAGGCAGGATCGAACGCCGCGCCTGCGACAGCCATACCGTCGGCATTGTAGACCGTGCCTCCGATAATGGAGTTGGCGACCTTGTAGCTGGCGTCCTTGAACCAGGCGACATCGTCGGCCGCGCCGTCCGTCGTATTGCCCGAGATCAGCGTATTGTAGACCTCGATGGCCCCTCCGACGGCAGCCTGCTGCAATCCCGCACCGTTTCCGGCCGTCACCGTCGTGTTGCCGGCAATCGTACAGCTGACGATCACCGCCTTGCTCGGCTTGTCCACCTTGCCGTAGACCGCGATACCGCCGCCCTTTCCGGAATGGTTGCCGCAGACCGTCGAATTGACGATCACCAGGTTGCCGTTTTCGCGGACGTAGATACCGCCGCCGTTTAGGGTCGCATGCTCGGGATTGACGCTGTTGCCCGAAATCGTGGTGTTGCTGATCAGCACATTGGTCTTGCCGCCCGTGTCGCCGAAGACGTAGATACAGGGAGCTACGCCCGACGCCTTGTTGTTGCTGAACGTACAGTTGTTGATCCGCAGCAGTTTGGCTCCGTCGGCCCACAGGCCGCCGCAGTTGTACGTCGTCGTCGACTTGGTCGCATTGTCGGCAACCACGCAGTTGTCGAACAACGCCTCGGCTCCGGCGTCGACACGGATGGCGCCCATGCGGATGTCCGTATTGTCGACGATCTTGCAGTTGAGGATGTCCACCGTCGCGTTGCCGATGAAAATGCCCGCGCCGTAACTCTGGTAGAACTTCACGCCGCCTATCGTCGTGCTGCCCACCGTACTGAACTGCGACGAACCGTTCTTGATCGTGAATCCGTCGAGCGAAGCCTTCATGCCGTTCATCTTGGCCGCCGTCACCGCAACCACGTGGCATACGGCGTGGTCGCCGTCCAGAATCGTCTCGTTCGCCACGGGATCAGCCACGGCGCCCTCGGCCGCATCGGCCGGATAGCCGCCGATCATCGAGAAGTTGCTGTGGATTTCGAACGTGTTGTCCAGCGCGGTCTTCATGCCCGTCAGCGGAACCGAAGGCACGTAGGAACCCGCAGCCACATGGATCACGTCGCCGTTCATCGCCTGGTCGATCGCGTTGGCCAGCGTGGTCGCCGTCTCCCATGTCAGGCCGTCCTTGTCGGCCGAGCCGTCGGTCTTGACATAGTAGTGCGTCGCCAGGTCCGAAGCGCTCGCAGCGGCCTGCGTCACGGGCAGCGTGACGTTCTCGCCCTTGATGACATAGGCCGAGATCGTCGCCGTGCGTTCGTCGAGCGTACGGTTTGCGGCCACGGTCACCGTGATCGTGGCGTCGCCCTGTCCGTACGACGGATCGAACGACACCCAGTCCTTGTCGCATTCGATGCGCCACGGAAGGTTCGATTTGATCGAAAGTTCGTAGTCCTTGGTGGCCTTCTCCGCGGTGATGCTCGTCTCCTCGAACGACAGTTCGGGCGTCTCGGGAGTAAAGGCCGTATCGTCGCTAAAATCCTGGCAGGCTCCCAGCGCCGCGCATGCGGCCGTCAGGAGCAGGTATTGAAATATCGTTTTCATCGGTTCCGTCTTTTATTGTTCAACAATCGCCAATCCGGTCGCCACCTTGCGCATGACCCCGCCCTGGTCGGTCGGCCAGTTCAGCAGTTTGAGTTCGCCCTCCGCGCCGTCGCGAGCGATGAAGGTCGACGAGCCGCCGCCGTCGAGGTTGAGCGCGTCGCTGGCTCCGCAGGCCGACATCAGGTTCATCAGGTCCAGCAGGTCGGCGCCGTTCGAATAGTAGAAGTTACGGCCGTCGACCACCATCAGGTAGACCTCCTTGCCGTCCTGCGACACGCCGATCGCCGTACGCGGTTCCATCTTCGCCACCGGCATCGTGTTGCCGCTCTGGTCCAGCTGCTCGCCGTTCTTGAGCAGCAGCGTGCTGCGGCCGCAGACTGCTTCGCGGACGATGTCCTTGTGAAGAGCGTACTCCTCCTCCGTGAAGCAGCAGGCCTCGTTGTCCTTCGTGATCACGAAGACGTTGCAGTCCGTACGGCTGAACGAAGTCTTCACCGCCACGCCGTCGCGGTAGCATACGCCGTAGGGGATGTAGGTCGTCGTATTGAAGAAGTCGGCGTTCGTGCCGCCCAGGACCTTCTTCCCGTTCTTCTGCATCGCCTCGAGCTGCTTCATAATCGTCTGGCCGGTGCCCACCTGGTTCTTGTCGTCGGCGAGCGTCGTGCGCAGGGTGATTTTGTCGCTCAGGGCGATCTTGAACAGGAACAGCTGCATGGCCAGTCCGTCGTCGGCCAGAAATGCCATCTCCAGCACGTCCACGCCGTCGGCCAGGTTGTAGGTCCTGTCGCTCTTCACGTGAGCCACATACCCGTTCGATCCGTCGACGATGCTCTGTCCCCAGGCCGTCTGGGCGGTCGTGTCGAACTTGGCGTATTCGTCGAAAGCATTCGAATTGTCGCACGCAGCAAGCAGCCACACGCTCAACAGCATTCCGATCATATATCTGTATGTTTTCATCGTTTTATCGTTTTATGCATATTGGACAATCCCGCTAATAACCCGGATTATTCGGTTTGAGGTTCGGATTGTAAAGCAACTCCCGGCTCGGAAGCGGCATCAGGCACTGGTAGTCCTTCGTGCCGAGCGTCTGCGTAGCCTTTCCGGTCCGCACGAGGTCGTACCAGCGGAAACCCTCGGCGAGGAACTCCAGACGGCGCTCCTGAAGTACCGCGTCGAGAAAATCGGCTTCGTTCCCCGGACTCACCCAGTCGAGACCGCGCTTTTCCCGCAGTTCGTTGAGACGATCCAGACCTCCGTTCAACCCCTGCGCCTCGGCGCTGATCAGGTACATTTCGGCCAGACGCGAAATCACCACGGGGTCCGACCCGGTCTGCCCGCTGGGGTATTTGTTGACGAAGTTCAGGTTGTCGAGCGTGGTGATCGACACCTCCTTGCGCAGGTCGTTGTCGGCGTACATCGTCATCACGTCGCCCGCGGGACGGTAGTTGTAACTGCCCTTGTTGGGGTGGTTGTAGGAGTAGAACTGGTTGGAAATCTTGATCGACGAACCGTCCTCGGTCAGGCACGAGAAGGCGAAGATCACCTCCTTGTTGGCCTTCGAGCGGAAAATCTTGTCGAAGTCGTCGAGTGCGTAGTTCGGATTGGCGATCAGGCTCTCGGCCAACTCCTTGGCCTCTCCCTTCTTGCCCAGATAGAGTTTCACGCGCGCTTTCAGGGCCGTCACGGCGGCGGGCGACACGTAGTAGAAACTGTCGGCGCTCAACCCGTTCAGGAAGCCCGAAGCCGCGTCGAGATCCTCCTCGACCAGCTCCCAGGCCATCGAGGCCGGGTCGCGCGAAACCTTGGCCTGGGTGTTCTGCCGCAGGACGGGCACGTCGCCGAAGCGGGTCACCAGACAGAGGTAAATATACGCCCGGAAATAGCGGCACTCGCCCAGCACCCGGTTCCGCGTGGGGCTGTCGGCCAGCCCCTCGGCGATCGACATGACGTTGTTCACCTGCAAAAGCGCCTTGTAGTAGCCGTTCCACTGGCTGCTGACAAACGTATGCAGCGCATTGGAAAGCGAGTTGATCAGGTCGATCGGGCGGCCCGTGCTGGTCATCAGCTCACCGCCGAAGAGGTCGAACGCGATGTAGGAGTAGTAGGTAGGTCCCTCCTGAACCTTATTGTACATTCCGATGCGCAGCGCCTCGATGTCGTCGGAGCCGACCACCGTCGGGGAGACCGCCGAATGCGGCTCGATGTCGAGCATGCCGTTGCAAGCACCCATCAGGGGCAGCAGGGCAAACAAGATGATTTTATGCAACGATTTCATGATTGTCGGATTTAGAAAGTGATGTTTACGCCTAACTTGAAGATGCGCGGCTGGGGAACGCCGTCGTTATCCTCGCCGTAGAAGCGCGGATCGAGATTGACGCTCGTCTCGGGGTCCCAGCCGGGATAGCGCGAGCAGAGGAAGACGTTGTCGCCCTGGGCATAGACCCGGAGTCCCTTGAGGTGGATTTTCGAAACCAGCCGCTGCGGGAAGGTGTATCCCAGCGTCACCGAGCGCAGGCGGATGAACGAACCGTCGGTCAGGTACATCGTCGAGTTCTTGCCGTTCCATCCGCTGTACGAGTAGATCGCGCGCGGGTATTTGTCCGACGTGCCGGGTCCCGTCCAGCGGTTGTCGGCATAGGCTTTCAGCAGCGAGCGGGTATAGCCGGGCTTGGAGCCGGGGATCATCCACGACGCATACACGTCGTTTCCGTAGCTGTACGTAAAGAAGAGGCTCAATTCCAGCCCTTTGTACTTGAAGGTGTTGTTCCAGCCGCCCGAGAATTTGGGGTTGGGGTTGCCCGTGACGATACGGTCGTCGTCCGTGATGTTCCCGTCGCCGTTGCGGTCCCAGTACTTGACGTCGCCGGCGCGCACGCCCTTGTCGTAGAGCGCCTGCGGCACCTCACCGTCGTACTGGTAGATGCCGTCCGTGCGGAAGATGTACCACGAACCCACCGTCCGGCCGAGTTTCAGCGCGCGGTTGGCGCCGATCGACAGCAGGTCGTCTTCGAGCAGCGACGTCAGCTTGTTGACGTTGCGGGCGATATTGAACGACGAACTCCACAGCACCTTGCCCAGATTGAGGTGGGTGTTGATCGTGAACTCGACACCCTTGTTGCGCATCGACCCGATGTTGCTCAGGATCGAGGTCTCGCCCGTCGTGGCGTGCACGGGCTTCGAGTAGAGCAGGTTGTTCGTGTTCTTCAGGTAAACGTCGGCGATCATGTTGATCTTGCCGCCCAGGAAGCTCAGGTCGAATCCGGCGTTGTACTGGTCGGCGGTCTCCCACGTCAGACGGTCGTTGCCGCTCGACGAAATGGCAATGCCGCTCTGGCCGCCGTAGTTGACGCCGCCGCTGATCAGGGCCTGCCAGCCGTAGTTGCTGATTCCGTCCTGGTTACCCGTGCGGCCGTAGCTGGCGCGGATCTTCAGGTCGGTCTTCTCGGCGTTCCAGAACGACTCGTTCGAGACGTTCCAGCCGACCGACACCGAGGGGAACCAGCCCCAGCGGCAGTCGGGCGCGAAGCGCGACGAACCGTCGGTACGGATCGTGGCATTGACCACGTAACGGTCCTTGTAGGCGAGGCTCAAACGGGCGAAATAGGATTCGATGGCATATTCCGACAGTCCGGCGCTGGCATCGACGATGTTGGCGGCCACGCTCGCCACGTCGAACGCCGGCGAGGGATAGTTCTGCGCATCGATGTACGACGTGCGGCTCTTGGTCTTGAGGAACGAGTGACCCACCATGGCCCCGAGTTCGAAATCTTCGCCGATCTTGCGGTTATAGTTGGCGTAGAGGTCGATCGTGTTGGTCATCACGAACCGGTTCCGGTCCAGGATGCGGCCCTTGTCGGCAGCATAGGGGTGGTTCTGATTGTAATAGATGTAGTCGTAGGTGTAGGCCGAGTCGTTGTTGTACGACGCCCTGACCGTCAGCCCCTTGATGATCTGCGCCTCGGCCCAGAACGAACCGATGAAGCGGTAGTTGTCCGTATAGGAGGTCTCCTCGGAGAGAATCTGCACGGCATTGTGCAGCAGCAGTTCGTCGGTTCCGCCCGTGTAATAGCCGCCGTTGGGTTTGTAGGGACGGTCGAAGGGACGCTGCTGCACGGCGCGTCCGATGATCGTCGATCCGAGATTGGCTCCCGGGATACGGTTGTTGTGCAGGTAGTTGCCGCTGATGTTGGCGCCCACCTTCAGCCATTTGAACATTTCGTGGTTGATATTCGACTTGAGGTTGACCTTCGAGATGTCGTTCGTCTTGATGACGCCCTCCTGGTAGTTGTAGCTGCCCGAAAGGTAGTATTTGGTCTTGGCGTTGCCGCCCGAAAACGACAGGTCGAGGTAGTGCGACTGCCCGAGCCGGGTGATCAGGTCGAGCCAGTCGGTGTCGGGCATGTCTCCGTAGGGATTGCGGATGGGCTTGACATATCCCGAGCTGTTGACCGTGAAGCCGTTCTGGCGGTTGTAGTTGTCGACGCCCTCGTTGAAGACCTCGACGTACTGCTTCGAACCGACGTATTCGCGGCGCCCGGTGTTGGGAAACTGCGTGATGCTGAAGCCGTAGTTGACCTTGACCTCCGATTTGCCCTCGCGGCCCTGCTTGGTGGTGATCAGCACGACGCCGTTGGTGGCGCGCGAGCCGTAGATCGCGGCCGAAGCGGCGTCCTTCAGCACCTCGATCGACTCAATGTCCGTGAGGTTGAGCGTCGCCAGCGAACTCATGTTCTCGCCGAACGAATAGAGCGACGCCGAGTTGTTCGACAGCGGAATGCCGTCGATCACGTAAAGCGGCTCGTTGCTGGCGCTGAGCGACGACGAACCGCGGATGCTCATCTTCTCGGCCGAGCCGAGGTTACCCGAACTGGTCGAGATCGACACGCCGGCGATGCGGCCCTGAAGGAGTTCCGAGGGCGACATCACGCTGCGCATGTTCTCCTCGGTGGGCTTGAACTGGCTGATGGCGTTGGTCACCAGGCTGCGGCGCTGCGTGCCGTAACCGACCACGACCACCTCGTCGAGGGCCATGTTGTCGTTTTCGAGCCGGACCTCATAGAACCGTGCCGGATCGTCCACCGCAACCTCCCTGGTCTTCAGGCCGAGGTAGGAGACGATTAGGCGGACATCCGTGCGCGCCCCGATCCGTACGGAGAACGAGCCGTCGAGGTCGGTGGTGGCGCCGATCGTCGTGCCGTCGACGATCACCGTGGCGCCGGTGATCGGATTCCCGGCGCTGTCTTTCACGACGCCCTTCACGACGGCATTGGCCGAAGCGCGGGCCGCGGCGTCCCGCTTCGCGGGGGCGGACATGATGGCGATCATCTTGCCCTCGACGCTGCTCACGACGTTCTGTCCGGCGAACATCTTCCCGACGACCGCGCCGATCTCCTCGTTTTTGACATCGAGGGTGATCTTCTTGTTCACATCGGCATCCTTCGTCTTGATGACGAACGAGTAGCCGTAATCCTTTTGCAGGCGTTCGATCGCCGCCTTGACGGTCGCATTGCGGACCGACAGGCTCACCTTCTGGGCCGAGGCCGCGGAGGCCTGGAACAGGAAGCACAGAAGTGCGGCAAGCGTGATCAAACTTTTGACGGAAGGTAAAAGTTTATTCATTACGTTAAGATTTGAAGTTTTGAGAAATAGGTCATTAAAGATTCCGTTCGTTCTGTGTACTACATGATATGGTTATTTTAGGGGTGGCGATATGTAATATACCTCGGCTTCCCTGCGCACCGAGAAAAGGCGGTCCTTGTTGAGCGCATCGAGGATTTCGTCGAGCGACTCCTCGTTGACGAACGAGGCGTAGTAGGTCTCGTCGCACAGCGATTTGTCCGTGACGACGATCTCGACGGCGAAGTGGCGGCGCAGGTCGGCGACGATGTCGCCCAGGGTCTGCTCCACGAAGAAGAAGTTGTCGTTGTCGATCCAGTTCGCATAGGAATCGGGATCGAAATTGAGGAAGTCGATGTGATTGTTGGTCTTGTTGAAACGGAGGATGTCTCCGGGCTCGAGGGTGAGTTTCCCGTTCATCTTCGACGCCTTGATGCCTACCGACACCTTGCCGCGCACCAGACTCACCTCCGACTTGGCGTCCTCCTGGTAGGATTTGAGGTTGAACTGCGTGCCGAGCACCTTCACCTCCAGCCGGTCGGCGGAGACGATGAACGGGCGGTCCTCGTCGCGGCGGACGTCGGCGAACATCTCGCCCGACAGGTAGACCTGCCTCATCGAGCGGTTGAACTGCTTGGGATAGATGAGGCAGGTCTGCCTGTCGGGCGAGATGTTCGCCGAC
>OGNC01001019.1_pt1 | contig 14455 bp, 9 predicted proteins | sample 1573311 | NCBI WGS metagenome assembly OGNC01 (sample SAMEA2581889, study PRJEB24529) | metagenome | biome: Human gut stool | place: China | collected 2011
ACTCCTTTGGAAACGTCGTCCGTCTCGATCCGATTTTCTCGAACGGTTATTCCGATCTGACGGCCATGCCCCGGGAATTCGCCAATCGCTACCTCAATCCCGGCGATGAACGACGGACCAATGTCCCGGTTATCGCCAGCACGCGACAGAATAACGATATTTCCAATCTCTATGTCGCGTACAGCGCCTACAATTACTCTGATGTACGGGTCGCCAAAGGCGATTTCATCCGCATGAAAGAGATTTCGCTCTCGTACGATTTTCCGCAATCGGTCTCTTCGAAATTGCGCATGAGCGGATTGTCGCTCAAATTCCAGGCAACCAACCCGTTTTTGATCTATTCGGACAAAAAGCTGCAAGGCCAGGATCCCGAGTTTTTCAATACGGGAGGTGTTGCAGTACCGATGCCCAAACAGTTCACGCTGACGCTTCGTGTCAGCTTCTAAACCCGCTCCGCCATGAAAATCAAACAACTGATATCACGCATAATGCTTCTCGGCGCCGGTTCGCTCACACTCGCTGCCTGCAACGATTTCCTCGACGAACTGCCCGACAACCGTACTGAGCTCGATACGCCGGACAAAATCAACCGGCTGCTCGTGTCGGCCTATCCTTCACGCAGTTTCACCCGCATGTGCGAAATCGCATCGGACAACTGCGACGACATGGGAGCGAACAATCCTAACACCAGCCTGCTGCTGGAGCACAACAGCTACTGGATGGACATGAACGAGGCCGAGAACGATAGCAACAAAAATACCTGGCAGGCCTACTACTTCGCGATTGCCGCAGCCAACACCGCTCTGGAAGCGATCGAAAAACAGGGTACGCCCAAAGAATTGCTTCCGGCCAAAGCCGAAGCCCTGCTTTGCCGGGCCTATTCGCATTTTTGCCTCACGATGCTCTATTGTCTCCCTTATCATCCTGAAAAAAGTGGCGAATACCTGGGAGTCCCTTACATGGAAGCTCCCGAAACGACGCTCAATCCGGTTTATCACCGGGACAATCTCAAGGAGGTATATGAGAAAATCGACCGGGATATCGAGGAGGCGCTTCCTCTGGTCAGCGATGTCAACTATGCGGTTCCGAAGTACCACTTCAACCGCAGCGCCGCCTATGCCTTTGCCACGCGCTTCAACCTCTATTATCTGAAGTGGGAAAAGGTGGTCGAATACGCCTCCGAGGTCCTCGGCAGTGCCCCTTCGACCGTCATGCGCGACTGGGCGGCAGTCAAGCAGCTGGCCTGGGACGGCTCGGTCCGCACCCTCGACTACATCAGCGTCGGACACTCGTTCAACCTGCTGATGATTCCCATGGTGACCGGTAACGGATCGCTTTTTAACGCCTGGAGCAACTCCGGCGCGCGCTTCACTCACAACTACCGCGTCGCCAAGAGGGAGACCTACCGCGCGAAGCGGCCGATGGGCGGTCCGTGGGACCGGTGGAAGGACAACTGCATCGAAAAGGTCTACCAGCATCCTCCTTTCATTTGGCAGGACAACGATGTCAACAAGATCTACATGCCCAAATGGCCCAACCAGTGGGAGGTAACCGACCCGGTAACCGGCGTAGGAATCGGTCGTTCGACGATGGTGGCGTTCACAACCAATGAAACGGTGTTGAGCCGTGCAGAGGCCTATGTCCATCTCAAGGAGTACGACAAGGCAGTTGCCGACCTCAATGCCTGGATCGGCTCTTTCTATCTGGTCGGACAGAACGGCATCGAATCTCTGACCCGCGAACGCATCGCCGAGGTCTACGGTGATCCGTCATCGGACCGCTACATCGCCGAATACACCGCTTTGGAGCCGACATCGCGCAAGCCGCTCCATCCCCACGGCTTTACAGTCGAGGCTGGCGAACAGGAGCACCTTATTCAGACCACGCTCTTTTGCCGCCGCATTGAGACCATCGCCGACGGACTGCGTTGGGGTGACATCAAACGCTACGGCATCGTGATTGATCGTTTCGACGACTCGGCCTACAACGATGACAATACAACCGGATTCACTGTTGCGGCCACGCTCGGCGAGAAAGATCTTCGACGTGCGCTCCAACTGCCTCAAGAGGTTATCACAGCCGGATTGGAGGCGAATCCCCGCAATGAGAATCGTCCTGACCATCCGTTCTGCCAATAACCAATTCACTAAATATTTATATTGAATTATGAAACCGACAATCATATCCCTGTTCTTGCTTCTGCTTGTCTCAGGCGCTACGACCTCATGCGACAAGGACGAACCGGACGGCAAAAGCATCTTTGTCGATCCCGCCGAGGAAAAGACCGAGTTCGATTTCTGGCTCGACCGGCACTATACGGAACCTTACAACATTCGTTTCGAATACCGCATGCCTGACCGCGAAACCCACTTCAACTACTGGGTCTCGCCGCCGCCCGTGGACAAATCGATCGAGGTGGCCAAACTGATCAAATACTCGACGCTTGACGCCATGGCGGAACTGATGTCCGATCAGAAAGATCCATTGCTCTTCGCAAAGAGTTATTTCCCGCGGGTACTCTATTTGGTGGGCAGTTTTGAGATCAGCAGCACCGGGAACACCGTGCTGGCATCGGCTGAAAATGGCCTTCAAATTAATGTTCTCGGCGTAAAATTTTTCGACCGGGAAAAGGACAGCGAACGAATCGCCGGAACGATGCTTCACGAGTTCATGCATATCCTCGATGGTACATATCCCGTACCGAGCGACTACGATACCATTACGCAAAGCGATTATGTGGGTGACAAGTATGCCCAAAGCGGTAATGACTACATGGAGCTGGGCTTCGTTTCGAAGTATGCACGTTCGAGTCCCGCAGAGGACATCGCCGAAACGGGCGGACGCCTGATCAGCATGAGCGAGGAGGAGTGGGAGGCAATGCTCTCCTCGATCGAAAGCGCGGACGGCCGCGCCAAAATCGAGAAGAAGCGCTCGATTCTCATCGCATGGCTCCGCGACGATTTTGGCGTGGACGTTGCGAAGTGGAGCGACATCTACCTGCGCCGTCTTTCCGAACTCGGAGACATCGACTGGACGAATCTTGAAGATTAAACTGAATGTATGAAAAAGAGAATCAATATATTACTGCTGGCTGGGCTGTTATTCTCAGCCGTTGCATGCGACGATTCGGAAAATAACTTCAGCGAGTCGACCTCGACCCGGATCGAGCAGACGCTTGAACGCTACAAATTCGCATTGCAGGCCGGGAAGACATGGGTGATGGAGTATTTCCCTGACGAGAATCTCGGTTATGGCGGTTGGATTTATATCGTCGAATTCCAGGATGACCGTATGGTTAAGGCCTGGTTCGAGGGGAGCACTTTCGTCGAAGCCGATCCGCTGCGGACGGAATCGGAATATCGGGTCGAATTCTCGACCGGTCCCATGCTGAAATTTGCGACCCATAACGATTACCTGCATTTCTTCTCGTTTCCCGGAGACAACGGCGCCGGCTACCAAGGATGGAAAGGAGATTACGAATTCACGTTCATGTCGCTCTCTCCGGCTTTCGACGAAATCATTCTGCGGGGCATTAAAACCGGCAACCGGATTCGCATGACGCCGCTTTCGGGACAATACACTCCGGAGAGTTACCTCGAAACCATCCGCAGCAGCCAATTGGCGATCACCGAGACCGAATTCAAGGTAATGGCCAATGGCGAACAAATCGGGACACTCACGCGGCCCAACGCGACGCTGACGACCAATTTCCGGCAATATGCCGCCAGCAAGGTTTGGTCGTTCCGCTACAGTTATCGCCAACAAGCCTTCGACGATTATGGACGGCCGAAGGTGGACGAACATGGGAAACCGGTCTACGAAACGGTCGAAGCCAATGATCCCGTCAGCGTCATCTACCTGCCAGACGGCATCATGCAGTTTTATGCCCCCTACACGTTTCGGGGTGAATTGTTCGGACTTCCGAACCAGACGGTGCAAACCTTCAAATGGCAATTGGGACCTACCTCGGCATCGGATTGTTACGTTTGCACCGACTCGTTTCTCGACATCAAATTGGTTCCGTGATCCTTAAGAAATGTTTATTCGGTCCGGATGCCGTCTGCCGGCTCCGGACCTTTTTCCTTTAAAACCGATGAAACACTTCTCTTTCTTTCTGACGCTCCTCCTGCTGACGGCCTGTACCAGAGACCCGGAATCCGGCCCGGCTCCCGGCGTCGGACAAACCCCGATGCAGGAGTTTTACATACCCGGCGTATTCCGTATTAAGCTGCGCGAAACGGCAGCCGAACTCGACACCCGTGCCTTTACCCGCAGCGGTTCCGGCTCGGGAATCGCTGCATTCGATGCCGCCGCCACCCGTGCCGGGGCAACTGCCGTACAGCGTGTCTTTTCCGATGGCGACCGTTTCCGCGAACGCCGCCGCAGGGCCGGACTTCATCTGTGGTACGACGTTCATTTCTCCGGGGCGATTTCTGTCGCCGAGGCCATGGAACGCTTCGGCCGGGTGGATGAAGTCGAGTGCATCGAACCTGTTCCGCGTATGGTTCCCGCCGGGGCGACGGTCTCGCAAGCCGATTTCAGCCGCACCTCAGGTTCGGACAATGTCGCAATCCCCGGATTCGATGATCCGCTGCTGGTCAATCAGTGGATTTACCACCGGGTGGGCGCTGCGGTCGGATCGACGGCCGTGGCCGACCTCAACATTTTTCCGGCATGGAGCGTCAGCACCGGACATAAAGACGTCGTCGTCGCCGTGGTGGACGGCGGCATCGACTATACGCATCCCGATCTGGCAGCGAATATCTGGCGCGACGGACAGGGCGCCTGCGGCTACAACTTCTGCCGCCATAATACGGAGATCACCCCCAGCAGCCACGGCACGCATGTCGCAGGTACGATCGGCGCCGTCAACAACAACGGCATCGGCGTCTGCGGCATCGCGGGGGGCGACGGAACGCCCGGAAGCGGTGTGCGGCTGATGAGTTGCCAGATTTTCGACGAGCCGGGACGCGATGCCGCGACGATCGAGGAGATCATGGTCTGGACGGCCGACCATGGGGCCGTCATCAGCCAGAACAGCTGGACTTATGTCCCCGGTCTTCCGGACTTGTCGCAGTCGGGTAAAGCGGCCATCGACTATTTTATCGAGTATGCCGGGTGCGATGAGAACGGCAATCAGACAGGTCCCATGAAAGGCGGCATCGTCATTTTTGCCGCGGGCAACGACGGCATTTCCGACCCGGTGTTCCCGGGAGCCTACGAGAAAGTGGTGGCCGTAGCGTCGCTGGGCATCGACGGCCGTAAGGTCGCCGGGTCCAACTACGGTTCGTGGATCGATCTCGCGGCTTTGGGCGGCCATGCTACCGGCGACGAACGATTCCGCGTTTTCAGCACCACGACGAACGGCGGTTACGGTTATTCCGCAGGAACCTCGATGGCCGCGCCACAGATTTCGGGCATTGCGGCCCTGGCCGTTGCCGCATTCGGTGTGCAAAGACCGGGGTTCACCAGCGAGAAATTGCGGGAAATACTCGTGGGTTCGGGCCGAAAGCAGTTTACGGAAACGATCAATCCCGAGTATGCCGGAATGCTCGGTAACGGACTGGTCGATGCCGAATACGTTCTTTTCCATGATACCCGGCCGGATCCGATTGACGAACGTACGATTGCGGTTTCGGGATACCGCACCCATGTGAAACTGTCGTGGCGTGTTCCGCGATGCTATCTGGAGCGTCCGGTCTCATCATTCGACGTTTACATCGACACCCGGACATTTTCGGCCGCTACGGTCGACGACATTCCTGCTACGGCCGTCAGACACACTTTTGCTTCCGATGCGGGTCTCGGTGAGACCTTCGCCTGTCGGATCGAGGGGCTGGAGCCGCGGCAAATCTATTGCTTGGCAATCGTCGGCCGAAGTCCGTCGGGCGTTCCGTCCCGCCCGGCCGTCATCTCCGTCCGGACCGGGGAAAATACCCCGCCCGAGGCAACCGTTCCCATTCCGAACCTCTTTCTGCAAAGTGACGACAAAGCGGGCAGGAGCATCGATCTTCAACTTTATTTTACCGATGCCGATGCTCCGGGCGATCGGCTCTCCTACTTTGTTTCGCCTTCCGCGGAAAAGGTCGTGGAGTGCCGCGTACAGGATTCGGAACTGCTCGTACGGCCCTGCGCTGCGGGCCGCACGACGCTGACCGTAACGGCAAGAGACCTCGACGGCGCCGCGGCGACTTCGGAATTCCAGGTGATCGTCGACGGTACGGGCGTTGCGATGGAGCTTTTCCCCAACCCATGCCGTGATGTACTCAACGTACGCATTCCGGACGCCGAGGGCGATTTTCCCATCCGGCTCCACAATGCGGCGGGGCAGCAGGTGCTCGCTACGCAGGTTTCGGTCCGTGCCGGCGACAACGGTAACACGGGGCGCATCGACGTATCCGGGCTTTCTCCCGGGACTTACAGCTGCACGGTCGAGTGCCGCGGCCGCAAACTCAACAGCCATATCATCAAAAGATAACCGCAAAACCATGTATATCTACCAATCGATCAAACACTTTACCGCGGCATTTCTTTTCGCGACAGGCGGTTATGCGGCGCAAGCCCAGACCACTGATGCCGGGATCATGCCGTTCCTCGGCTTGGAAACCAATGCCCGTACAGCCGGTATGGCAGGGGCCGCGACAGCAGTTGCGGACAATCCGCTGGCCGTTTACGCCAATGCCGCGTTAAGCCTCATCGGCGAACGACATGCCGGAGGCACTCTGTTCTCCGGACCTTGGAATACGGCTTTCGACAGCGCCAATGTGCTTTACGGCGTGGGGGGATTTTATACTCCCGACTCGCGGAACGCCCTGTTGGCCGGAGTGCGTTATTTCCGCGGACCTTCGGTCGGGTTGACCGACGAACAGGGATTTCCCGCCGGAACGGCCCGTCCGCAAGACCTTTCGGCGGAGGTCGGCTACGGCCGTCGGATCGGCCGGAATCTGGCGTTTTCGCTGACGGCCCGTTACGTCCGTTCCGATCAGGGATTCGGGGAGAAACCGATGCAAGGCGTCTCGTTCGATATCGGTGCGGCCTATCGCGGGACGCTCCGCGCTGTGGAGGGTGCCCGCTGGATCGTCGGGCTGCGGCTGGCCGACATCGGCCCCGATGTGAAAGCCTCCGACGGAGAGCGCTGTGGCCTGCCGATACGCGGGTCGCTCGGAGGTTCGCTCCATCTGCCTTTTCGCTCGAACCACATGCTCTGCGTCGCCCTCGATTTGAGCCACCAGTTCCGGGGAGGGATCACCGGTCTGGCTGCAGGGGCAGAATATACCTTTTTTCGGCACGGTGTCGTGCGTGGCGGATACCACTTCGGTCATAAGAACAAAGGCGCCGGCAATTACGCTTCGTTGGGTTGCGGATTCATTGCAGGCCCCGTGCGGTGCGACGCCGCATGGCGCTTGGGCGGCGATAAATTCAATCCGCTCAACGACACGTTTCTCTTTTCGGTCGGATTTCTGTTGTAAACGGCGGTCGGCATCCATACGAAAGAAGCAGCATCGGAAGATGCTGCTTCTTTTTTCGTTGCAGGTCTGCTACTCGTCAATCCGGATGCAGCGGATCGCCGCACCTCGGTCGGAATAGGTGTTCTGTGACTTGCAGGTAACACTCCGTTTGGTCTCATCGCTCGGGAATCCGACATCCGTTACGAAAGCTCCGACGTGCCCCCATGGGTTATAATCCGGCCCATCGACATAATAGGTCGCACAGGAACCTCCCCACGTATTTCCGTTGCAGGAGCCGTCCGAATTGTGCCAGTGCTGCGCACCTCCCGTCAGTGGGAAGAACCACTTGCCATCCAGCCAGATACCGCGTCCGGTCTTCGAAACGTCGACCACAGCGTTAGGCTTTTCATTGTCGGTCAGCGCCATCCAGGCCTGCTTGCTCATCACCTTCCAGCCCCGGGGACACGGGTCGTAAATCGTCTTTACACCGTGCGCATCCTTCGACGGATTACCCCAGGCAGCCAATCCGGCCTTATCGGTCAGGTAATTTTCATTCTTGTAAAGCCAGAGGTGGGGGTTGGCCCGGCCCAGGTCGAATGCATCCTGCGACACATAACCCGTTCCGAGCGCCGTGTTGATGTCGATGGCGACCGTCGCCTTCGTATTGCCGATAATCTGGTGATGCGCCTCTCGGCCCCATGCTTCAAAAGTACCTCTGTCCAGCGCGGGAATTGGCGTATAGGCCGGAGCGAACCACAATCCGGTCATGTAATAGGCATTGCCGCTCATATAATCCGGCAGACCCGGGAACGGATCTTTCCGGCCCCACTGGTAACAGTTGCCCGAGGTCCAGGCCAGGTTGACGGACTCCTGCTGCTGGTTAGGCTTGATGTCGGCCTGCGACCAATCGATCACGGCGCCCAAATTGCGGCCCATGAAGGTATAGCCGCCCTTTACGATGCAATTCTCCGCTGCATCGGGGTCATAGCCCTCTGAGAACACGATATTCCAGCTCCAAAGAACTTCTGCATTCAAGATGCGGTTATCCGCGTCGGCCTCGATCTGGTCGTAGTTAAGTTCTTTGTCAATGGCCACAATCACCACATTGCCGTTGACGAATGTTTCGGACGTATCGAAATGGATATAGCCGTCCTTCTTGAGTTTCACGCTGTTGAGCACCACGGGCGACGCCTGTATCCACGGCAGATAGCTCGTCTGCAAACAATTGTACCACAGTACGAGGGCGGTTTTCGGTTCGATTTTGAGATCCTCCTCCGTGTAGGAGAGGTCGCCGCAAGTCAGCGCCTTGCCGTTACCTTTCACGTCGGCACGGAAGCGATAGAACGTATTGGCCGCATTGACATAATAGGTGTTGGCTGTACCGTCTGCGCTCAAATCGATGACGGGAAGCGCATCCTCAGGGTCGAGCGTAGCTTCCCCTTCGACAACCACCGTTTTGCCTGCGGGAATACCTCCGTCGGACGGAGCCTTCACGGTGGCGAAGATGTACTCTTTGCCATTGACGAGAGCGACGGCTTCGAATGTTTCACCGGCATGTCCGGGTGTTACGACCAAATGCAGCACCAGAGCCTCGGTGTCGGACGTATTGCCTGAACAGTCGAGTCGCACGGCATTGGAAACCACAGCTTCGGAGACGTTCACTTCACCCGTGCGCAGATCGACCGTGGCGTTTTCCATCGATACGGCGGCATTTTCGTTCGAGACGCAACGGAAAATCACGCCCTCGAGTTTTGCCCGCAGGTCGGTCGTCAGCCGGATTTCGAGTGCTGAAAAAAGATGTTTGAATTGCAGGTTGACGGCGTTGTCGCCCTTTTTGATCCCGCACGTAACGGCATAGAGAAAATCATGGGCTGCCAAAGTCGCCAACGGATCGCTTTCCGAACGAGTCTGCACAGCGGGCACCGACACCGGGACGGCCGTTACATCGACTGCGGCTCTGTCCGTATAGGGATAGTAGGCATAGAAATCGTGATCGGACGTTTCATCAGCCCAGCGGATCACATTGAGCCGGGAAGCAGCTGTAAAATCGCTCGTCGCTCCCGACACAGCCGCCTTGTAGGCGAAATTGGCTCCCAGGTTCTTGCCGCCGGACTCGGCGAAAAGGCCGATCAGATCGTTTTTGACCCAGTTCACCCGGAGCGCTGTTTCCGTATCCTCATAGGAGGTCCGGACTTTGGGACCGACAGTTGATCCCGAGAAAAGGATCTCGCCCTCCTGCGGTGTCGGCGACATGATGTCGCCGTTTCCGGCGCATGCGACCGTCAGCAAGGCGGCCAACAGAATTATATAGTTTCGTTTCATCGTGTTCTAAATATTTTAAGGTTACTCCCAGCCTTCCCATTTGTCGAGGTCATCAATCTGTCCGTCGCCGTCAGTTGCATTTGGATCGAAGAGTGCTTTGTCGACGGCTTTCTTAAGGATTTTCTCCATTACGGCATAACCTGCCGCACTGGGATGCACACGGTCGTCCGGTGTCCAGGAGTATTCGAGTTTCAGTCCGTTCTGATCGTCTTTGAGCGCAGAATGGTAGTCGGCATAAACGAAGCCCCTCTCTTCGGCATACTGTTTCAGCAGCCTGTTTAACTCGACAACACGCTGTCCAAGATCGGCATGAGCGGCATTCCACTCCTCGCTCTGCCACCAGATCCGGTTGGCCGGGGGCGTCGAGCCAATGACTACCTTGAAACCTCTTGCAGCGCCTGTTTCGGCCATCAGCCGGATGTCTGCGAAAACTCGTTCTATCGAGCAGGGCTGGCCGTCGTTTTCAGCCAGGTCGTTGACCCCGCAGGCGATAACCACGCACGCCGGATCGTTGACAATTACGTCGTTGTAAAAACGCGCGCTGATCTGGAGCGAGGTCTGACCGCTGATGCCCTTGGGCAGGTAGTCGTTGTCGGAAAAGAAGGTCTTGTTGTCGGTACGTCCCTGCCATACTTCCGTAATGGAGTTGCCGATCAGTACGGCTCGCGGACCCTCCAGACGCCCTTTGGGCATTGCCGTCGTCTGCTCGCGAACGCAGCGCAGCTGGTAGCCGGCTCCCGTATACGAGTTGTAGGACGAATATCCGCCCAGGCCACCCTGGACCGGGTAATAGTTGCCGCTGGCACTGGAACTGGTCAGCACGAGCATCTTGTTGGTGAGCGAACGGATATGGCTGCCGTTGAAGGCCGACTGCCGCTGTCCGGTATAGGGGAAATAGAGATCGTATGCACGGGAGTAACGCCCGAACGGTTTTTCATCGAGTTCCGCAACGCTGCCGAGGGCGAAATCGAGGGCTTCGGGCGGCGCCACTTTCCAGCCCGCGGGACACGGGTCGTAAATGCTCTTCAGATTGTCGCCGACGTATTCGCTTCCCCACAACCAGAACCATCCGGTCTGATTCTCGGCCGAACCTGTATTATTGAACCACGAATAAGAAGGGGTGTACCAGTTGTCGGCCTGAACACCGCTGACCTCTTTGGCCATCCAACGGTAGGGATATTTCACCGACAGGGCAACGGCGTCATCGACGGTCTTGTCACCCACGGCATAGGCGTTATTCGCACCGATCTTGCCGAACATCATGTTCCGGGCGCCCCAACTCTCGGAGGAATAATCCTGTTGCAATTCTTCGATAGGCGTATAAGTTGGAAGTCCCCAGTACATCTCGCTGCCGAATCCCGTGTCGTCGTACTCCGCAGCTGCCGGGAACGGGTCCTTGCGCCCCCACTGATAATAGTTGCCTAAAGCCCAAGCCGCAACGCGTTTATCCGAGGAGTTCATCGCCTCGCGTCCCGCCATGGCGCCCAGATTACGGTCCATCATCATATAACGGCCGACCTGTCGCGCTTCGGCGTCGCAATCGTAATTCTCGACAGCCCAGATATTCCAGCTCCAAAGGACTTCGCCGCCGGCATCATAAGCTGCAATCAGGGCATTGCCGGGAACGAACTCGGCCGGGGTAGTGAAGTAGACGTTGCCCTCCCAATCGTCGTACTCTACGGATTCGATAATCACGGGACTTTCGCGTACCCAACCGTCGGCCGTTTTCGGCGAATTGTACCACACGAGTTTTGCCACCGCAGGCTTGATCGCCAGATCGGCCTCGGAATAGGATTTGGTTACCGGACGGCCGTTTACCGAGTACGAATAGGTGCGCGGCGTGCCGTTGCCTTTGACCATTGCACGGAATTTATAGGTCGTCCCAGGCTTGGTTACCAGATAAGTATTCGCCGTACCGTTGGCGCTCAAGTCCTCCGCGATGCGCTGCGGGAATTCGTAACCCAGTGAGAATACGGTCAACTTTCCGCCAGGAATTCCGCTTTCGGGGACAACCACCGAGCCCAGCGATAAATGCTTTTCTCCGTAATCGACCAGCACTTCCAGCGTTTTTCCCGCTTCTACGGGATTCACAGCCAGGAAAAAGCTCGTCGGCGTGCGTGAAATCGTCGCTTGTCCTTCGATTTCATAGTTTATCTCGGCCGCCGTCTGCTCTCCGGGTGTTACCGCCCCGTTCCGCAGATTCAGCGACCCCGTTTCGAAAGCCAACATCCCGCCGTCGGTACTGCGCAACGTTATGTTCCTGACATCCGATAATGTCCGGTCGGCGGCAAGTCGGAGTTCGATGACCGCAGCAACGCTTTCGAATGGCAAGGATACGGTTTCGACAGGATCTTTCACACCCTTGCTCACGGCATATAAATTGACCAGTTGTTTCAGATGCTTCGTAGCACCCGCCGCTCCTTTCTGTTTCGCGGCAATCGCCACCGGAACAGCCGTCAAATCATCGTATGTCGTACGATAAGGATAATAGGCGTAGAAATCGCGTGAGGCAGCACCGGCGCTCCACACGATTCGCCGGTCCTGCGAAGGACAGACGAACTGCGTATTTGCCGCCGATGAAAAGGCCGCATAATAAATATTGGCATGCTCGACGGTCTCGCCGTCTGCTGCAAACAGCCCGATCCGGTCTACATCGGCATTCCAGATCAGATCAAGCCCTTTTTCAGCCGGGTCCACAGTCTTGAATGAAGCCGATCCCTGGAATGAGACCACATCCGGATCAGACGATCCATTCTGCGTGGGATCTTTTTGACAGGCCGCGATAACCACCGTCAAAAATAAAAGTGTTAAGAGTCGCAGTTTCTCCATAATTTGAGGTTGAAATTTAAGGTTGGTGTCATTGGAACCCTCTCGACGTTCAAAAATACCAGATACGGCAAGTTCCAAATGATATTTCAAATATACGCAGACCTCATTCCTCACAGGGCGAAAATCGTACATAATAAGGCCAATTTTAGTTACCGGACTATAGGAGACACCTCGTCCGTATCCCGAATTGCTCTGTTTCATAGTCCTTAATACGGAAAACTCCGTATAATAATCCACTCTGAATATTTTGTCTCTGTGTAAAAGATCGAAATCTTAATTAATCAGAGCTGTATTTTTAGGGACCTGATTGGACCCTTTTTTGTTAATAGCAATATGAACAGAACGGAAGACTTTCCCAAACTATGGATCGGCTCTTTCATCAAGACATGCCTGGTTAATTTCCTCATTTTCGTTAACTTTCATGCACTGTTGTCCACGTTCCCCTTTTTTATCTCCTCTCTGGGCGGAGATGCCGTACCATAGATTTGGCAACAGCGTTGTTCAGCATCGCGCCCATCCTGTCGAGACCCTTCGTAGGATGGCTCGTCGACACTCAAGGCCGTCGCCTCGTCCTTATATGCGGACTGGCAGGAGTGGCGTTCGTCCCGATGGGGTATTTCATCTCGGCAGGCATCGCCACAGTCGACACGCCGTTAAAGCTCGGCGAATTGTTCGAACCGATGTCCGTACCGGCCGCTGTTACACAGCTCTCCTTCATGATGGTATACGGAGTAGTCGAGGTATATGTCGCGATCTATGCCGTACTCCACCGTCTGCTCAGCGGAGGTATTTATTTCATCGGCATTGCCGTGGCTACGGTCGCCACTCGGATACTATTGGGACGTGTGGTGGATAAGTACGGTGAGGCGCAACTGGTGTATACAGAAAATGCAGCCATTATCACCGGGATACTTCTGCTGGTATTCGCGCACAACATACCGTGCTACCTGCTGTTGGCAGCACTGCTGGGATACAGTTTCGGAGCTGTGCAGCCTGCCCTGCAGACCATGGCCATGCCTGCCGAAAGACGAGGTGCCGCAAGCTCTACGTTTTTCGTGGCTTTCGATTTTGGGATTGCATTGGGAGGATTTTCGCAGGATTACTCGTGAAATACCGGGAATATGACGACATGTTCCTCGGCATGCTCTTGGTATTGCTTCTTTCTATAGTATTACATTACTTGTTCGGGCGTCGACACCCTTCGTCTTCCCCCCCCCAAAAAAAAAGAATACGGCATGAACCGGATAACGCGTAAGTCAGACATCTTCGGTCGAGTATGTTTCAAAACCGACATACCTGTTTTAATTTCAACGATTTATGCGATAAACAATATGTTATCGATGCAGTTTTCGTTTTTTTGTCTCTGTATTATCCTTTGCTGTTCCTCATACGCCTTCGTATCAGCCAAATCCAATAGGGTGTCGGCAGCTTCGGCCAGGGGATTGGTCTTATGACTTTGCGGGGCGAGTTTTCGTTCCGGGCATCGCTGTTCTGCAACCTGACATCCCTCTTTCGGCGCAGGATACAATGCGTTGGTCAAGAACTCCTTTCCCAGCAGCGACCCGTTGGCGATGATGCCGGCTTCGTGGTCGATAAACGTTACGCTGTAGATACTGCCCGCGGGATTGATGCGGAATACAGCGTCAATGCCGTTTTCTTTAAGCAACTGTCGGAATTCGTCCCGCGAATTGTGCGGGCTCATGGCGTCTTTGACTGTTTGTCGCAGTTGGTCGAGCGCTCCCGGTTCTTTCGGTTTGTCTTTCGACATCCCGTAATACTTTGAAGGCCTTATAGCCGATATCCTTTCCGATACGACTCGACTTGAACGGCGTTCCGACACCATAGCCGTCATCGGT
>OGNC01001029.1_pt1 | contig 14362 bp, 12 predicted proteins | sample 1573311 | NCBI WGS metagenome assembly OGNC01 (sample SAMEA2581889, study PRJEB24529) | metagenome | biome: Human gut stool | place: China | collected 2011
GGACTCGAACCCCCGACCTGCTGATTACAAATCAGCTGCTCTACCAACTGAGCTATACCAGCATTTCAGCAACAGAATGGATTCTAACAGATGCCGCGCCGTTTGTCAAGCCTAAATTTTTCATTTTTCGGGAGGAAGGGCTTTTGCACTTTAAAATCTGTTCGCCTGCGGAAAAACGCAGGCCCTACGGCCGTCCCTGCGGCCGATGCTCGCTGTGTGGGTGCGAGCTGCTGCGCGGGGAGCGCGGCTGGTATCTCAACGGGCAGAGCGTCTGCGCGGATTGCTTTCCGGCCTTCGCTCGCGCGGAGCTTGCGCCCTGTGAGACCGTGTTCGGAATGGAGGGGGAAGCGTGACACTATATCAGATATCCTTTACATACCGCGCGGACGCGGCGGTGCTGCGCACGCGCATTTCGGAGCTGCGCGCCGCGGCCCGGGCAGCGCAGGACCGCGAGGAGGCCGAGCGGCTCAAGCGGCGCATTGCCGAGCTTCAGGTGCTGCGCCGTCAGTCGAGCGAGCTGGCCGAGCTGACGAAACGCTATTACGAAAGGAACTATCACCGCGATGAAAGGTACACCCTATAGCATCCGCAACAATGAGTTCTACGGCGACATGGCGGCGTGGCTGCGCGCCAACGCGCAGGACAACGACGGTGAGCTGCTCCGACTCAAGCGCAACCTGCGCCTGGCAAGGCAGGAGGCGCTGACCGCGCGGCAGCGGCAGCTGCTCCGGATGAATTTTGAGCAGAATAAGACCGTGACCGAGATCGCGCAGGAGCTGGGCGTCAACAAGTCCACGGTGTCCCGCACGCTGCTGCGTGCCAAGCGGCGGCTCTATCAATGCCTGCGCTACGCGCTGTAGTCCGCGCTTGACTTCGGCACGCGGTGCGCATACAATAAAAAGCACAGGGAAAACGGGAGCGGAGGGAATGTCTATGCTGCACAAAGCGATACAGAACCGGTGGTGCCGTCTGGCTCTGGCCGTGGCCGCGACGCTGCTCTACGCCATCGGCGTGAACTGGTTCATTGTCCCGATGGGACTTTACACCGGCGGCCTGCTGGGCTTCTGCCAGGTCGCCCGCACGCTGATCGTGGAGGCGCTGGGGCTGTCGCCGAACGTAGACTTTTCGGGCGTTTTGTATCTGGCGGCGAACGTGCCCATCCTGCTGCTGGCGTGGCAGGCGCTGGGAAGGGGCTTCCTTGTGCGCACCGCGGTGTGTACCGTCACCTCGTCGCTGTTTCTGAGCCTTGTGCCGCCGCCGGCGGCGCCGCTGGTGGAGGAGATGCTGACGAATTGCGTGCTCGGCGGCATCCTCGTCGGCTTCTCGCTCGGCATCGTGCTCACCTGCGGCTGCTCGACCGGCGGGCTGGACATCCTCGGACTGTGGTTCGCCAAGAAGGGCAAGGGCTTCAGCGTGGGGCGCTTCAGCCTGAGCTTCAACGCGCTGCTCTACACGCTCTGCGCGGTCCTCTTCGGTCTGCGCGCGGCGATCTATTCCATCATTTATACGGTGTTCTGCGCGCTCTTCATCGACCGCGGACACCAGCAGAACATCACCGAGCAGGTGCTCATCTTCACCAAGGACGAGGACCCCGAGCTGCCGAGGAACATCATGGCGCGGCTCGGCCGCGGCGTGACCTACTGGGAGGGCAAGGGCGCCTACACCGGCGAGGACCTGCGCGTGCTGTGCGTGTGCGTCTCCAAATTTGAGGAGGCCGACCTCTATGGCGTGGTCCACGAGCTGGACCCGAACGCCTTTTTCATCACGCAGGAGGGCGTGACCATCCACGGAAACTTCATCCGCAAGCTGTCCTGAAGCAGGGGAGATGCCGCACGGCATCTCCTCTTTGCATGATTTCCTGCAAAAAGTCGGGAAAACGACGGAATTTGTGCATATCAGATAATTTGATGGAGTGATTCGGAATAATTTTATTGCATTTTTGGGAAAAGTGTGATAATGTACGACCTAATCTTTTATTTTTGAAGGAGGCGGCTTGCTGCATGTATACCGACAACTATTTCAACCGATTTGAGCTTGCGCCCGAGGTGGCGGAGGCACTGAAGAAGTGCAAGTGCATCGCCTACGCCGAGACGAAGGAGGAGCTGCAGGAAATGGCCTACGGCCCCACGCACACCTCCCGCTACGACGTGGTGTATCCCATTGAAGGGCTCGGCACGGTCAAGGAGGCCGAGGTGGTGCGCTGCAAGAACGGCTGCGTGGTCAACTTCATGGAGGACTATATGCGCCGCCGCGATCCGAACAGCATGGCCATCGGCGACGAGCTGCCGACCGACAAGCCCCGCTTCAAGGACCGCTTCGGCTACGAGTTTTCCAACCTCCGGCAGGAGACGCTCGACTGGCTGAGCAATCAGCAGATCGTGATGCTGCCGTTCTACGCCGGCCCCAACGGCCACGGCTACCCGAGCCTGATGATCTGCCCGATGAACGCGGCGTTCTTCGCGCTCTCGCTCGCCAACATGCAGGGCTTCGTGAGCATCGCGGACGTGCCCGAGCACTATAAGCCGCGCGCCATCATCTTCGTCGCGCCCCCGTTCCGCCATACGCACTTCGACGGCAAGCAGGTCGTCGTCCACAACCGCAGCGCGGAGCTGCACGAGGTCTGGGCCTACAACCTATATCCGGGCCCGAGCGCCAAGAAGGGCGTGTTTTCGCTGCTGCTCGACATCGGCGAGCACGAGGGCTGGGTCTGCTGCCACACGAGCGCCGCGATGGTCGAGACGCCGTATGAAAACGAGATCGTGTTCATGCACGAGGGTGCGTCCGGCGGCGGCAAGAGCGAGATGCTCGAGGACTTCCACCGCGAGGACGACGACCGCCTGCTCATCGGTACGCACACGGTCACGGGCGAAAAATACTACATGACGCTCGGCGAGAGCTGCAAGATCCACCCCATCGCCGACGACATGGCCTGCGCGCTCAAGTCCATTCAGGACCCCACGAGCGGCAAGCTGCGCATCCTCGACGCCGAGAACGGCTGGTTTTTGCGCATGGACGGCATGAACGCCTACGGCAACAACCCGCTCTACGAGCGCATCTGCATCCATCCGAGCGAACCGCTGGTGTTCTTCAACATGGATGGCATCCCCGGCTCGACCTGCCTGATCTGGGAGCACGTCATCGAGTCGAACGGCAAGCCCTGCTCGAACCCGCGCGTCATCCTGCCGCGCAAGATGCTCGACAACATCGTGCCCGACACCGAGCCGGTGGAGGTCGATGTGCGCAGCTTCGGCGTGCGGATGCCGCCGAGCACCGCGAAGAACCCGAACTACGGCGTGATGGGTATGCTGCAGGTCGTGCCGCAGAGCATTGCGTGGCTGTGGCGTCTGGTCTCGCCGCGCGGCTTCAAGAACCCGTCCATCGCGGACACGAACGCCGGCAGCGGTCTGAAGGCCGAGGGCGTTGGCTCCTACTGGCCGTTCGCCACGGGGCTCAAGGTCACGCAGGCGAATCTGCTGCTCGAGCAGATCATGAATAGCCCCAACACCACGAACGTGCTCATCCCGAACCAGCACATCGGCGCTTACCACGTCGGCTTCATGGGCGAATGGCTCAGCCGTGAGTACCTTGCCCGCCACCTTGGCACGGTGCGCGCGAAGCATCTGGTGCCCGCGCGCTGCGCGCTGTTCGGCTACGCGCTCGACGAGATGAAGCTCGACGGCCAGTTCGTCCGTCAGACCTTCCTGCGCCCCGAGACGCAGTCCAAGCTCGGCACCGAGGGCTACGACGCCGGCGCGAAGATCCTCGCCGATTTCATCAAGGAGCAGGTCGCGCAGTTCGTCTGCGACGATCTCGACCCGCTGGGGAAGGAGATCATCGACTGCTGCCTGCACGACGGCACGCTGGACGATTACCTCGCCCTCACCCCGATGAAGCTGAAATAAAATTGCAAAAGGCCGCTGCGGCTGATACAATAGCCGCAGCGAGCCTTTTTATTTCACCGCGCCCACGGGCGCGGTCACCGGTGAGGTAGGTCTTATGGAGCAGCACAGCATCAAGGTCATCGCGCGCATCCGCAGCGATTTCAAAACAAAGTTCGGCGTGCCGCGCCAGAGCGGGCTGGTGGAGGCCCTGCGTGCGCGCATCGTGTTCGAGCCGGAATACCGCAATGCCGACGCTCTGCGCGGCATCGAGGGCTTTTCCCATCTGTGGCTCATCTGGCAGTTCTCCGAGGCCGTGCGCGAGGACTGGTCGCCCACCGTGCGTCCGCCGCGGCTCGGCGGCAACGAGCGCATGGGCGTGTTCGCCACACGCTCGCCGTTCCGCCCGAACGCCATCGGCCTTTCCTGCGTGCGGATCGAGGGCGTGGAGCAGACGGCGGAGGGGAGCGTGCTGCTCGTCTCCGGCGCGGACCTGATGGACGGTACGCCCATCTATGACATCAAGCCGTACCTCCCCTACGCCGACTGCAAGCCGGAGGCGAGCGGCGGCTTTGCGCCGCAGCGCGGCAAGACGCTGGCGGTGGACTTCCCGGCGGAGCTTCTATCGCGCGTGCCGGAGGACAAGCGCGATGCCCTCACAGGCGTTCTCGCGCAGGACCCGCGGCCGCACTACCAGAGCGATCCGCAACGCGTTTACGGCATGGCGTTTGCCGGGCTTGAGGTGCGCTTCCGCGTCGCGGACGGCGCTGTGTATGTGGTGGAGGTGACGGAGGAGCGGGACGGTTAACCGCGCGTTAAGAGAAAAGTTTATAGCGTAAAGGCGGCGTGAAGAGAGCGGCAAAGCCCTTGTGCAGGAAAACTTGCAACCTTATAATGGGAACACCAAGAGAAAAGAGGAGCGTGTTTCCCAATGAATGAAGTTTCCAATCTGTTTGTGTGTCTGATGGGTATGGGCACCACCTTCGTGGGCCTCATCTGCATCATCTTCCTGACCATGCTGATGGGCAAGGTCATGCAGAAGCTCGAAAAGCCCGAGCCGCCCAAGGCGGCGCCGGCCCCCGCCGCGCCCACTGTTCCTGCGGACGGCCTGACCGCTGAGGTCAGGATCGCCATTCTCGCGGCGCTGCAGCAGGAGCCCGGCTTCGATCTGGCCCGCGTGAGCTCGATCGACATCCGCAGGATCTGAGCGGAAGGACACACCCTTACATAACTCCGACATAGATTCTCACTTCTCCCTTTAAGCATCAGGGGCGGCGCAGCGCGCCGCCCCTGATGCTTTTCCATTCGCCGGTGCGGCAAAAACGGACGGGAATTGAACAGAAATGGCTTGCAAAAACGGAAAGCTTAGCAGAAATGACTTGCAAAAACGGAAAGCTTAGCAGATAATTAGCAAGAGATATGATACAATGGTCATCATAGAGGGTGACCGGAGGGGAGCTTGCTATGAAGGACCTGCTGAGCCGGATCGGACAATGGACCGAAAAAATGTGGAGAAGCATACCGATCCACCTGCGTGACGCGATATTCACCGCGCTGCTGCTCGGTATCGCCGCGGCGATCTGCTTTGTGCTGCGCAGTATCGACGAGAACGGCAGCTTCACGCTGCTGATTTTCGTGCTGGCGGTGGTGATCATCTCCCGCTTTACGGAGGGCTATTTCTGGGGCGTTTTCAGCTCGCTTTTCGGCGTGATCTGTGTGAACTTCGTGTTCACCTATCCATTCTGGGCGTTCAACTTCAGGCTCACCGGCTATCCGCTGACCTTTCTGACGATGCTGGCGGTGTCGCTCATCATCAGCGCGATGAACACCAAGATCAAAAAGCAGGAGCGGCTGCGCACGGAGGCCGAGCGCGAGACGATGCGCGCGAACCTGCTGCGCGCGATGTCGCACGATATCCGCACGCCGCTCACGAGCATCGTGGGCAACACTTCCGCCATTTTGGAAAACGGAGACACGCTCTCGACCGAGCAGCAAAGAGAGCTGCTGCGCGACGTCAACGAGGACGCCCAGTGGCTCATCCGCATGGTGGAGAATCTGCTCTCCATTACCCGCATCTCAGGCGAGCAGACGGCCATCAGCAAGGAATATGAGGCGGCGGAGGAGATCCTCGCGGCCTCGGTCCACAAATTTGAAAAGCGCTTCAAAAGCAACATCCGCATCGCGGTCGAGGTGCCGCGGGAGGTCGTGCTCGTCCCGATGGACGCGACGCTCATCCAGCAGGTGCTGCTCAACCTGATGGAAAATGCAGTGCTGCACGGCGAGAGCACGACGGAGCTGCGGCTGAGCGTGGAGCACATCGGCGACGAGGCCTGCTTCACGGTCAGCGACAACGGGCTCGGCATTCCGCGCGAAAGACTTGCGACGCTCTTCGACGGCTCGCTTTCCGGCGAGAAGAGCGGCGGTTTTGATATGAAGAAAAACATGGGCATCGGTCTTTCCGTCTGCCAGACGATCGTCAAGGCGCACGGCGGCAGGATCACCGCAGAAAACAGGCCGGAGGGCGGCGCACAGTTCCGCTTCTACCTGCCGCTCAAGGAGGAAAAAGAGGATGAAGATCAGGGATAAGGTATTGATCGTCGAGGACGAGCAGAACATCAAGAATTTCATGTCCACCATTCTGGCCGCCAACGGCTTCGACACGCTTATGGCGGGCAGCGCGAAGGAGGCGCTGTCGATGATCTCGTCGCATTGTCCCGACCTGATCATCCTTGACCTCGGTCTTCCCGACATGGACGGCATGGAGGTGCTCAAGCAGGTGCGGGCCTGGTCGAGTGTGCCGGTCATCGTGGTCTCCGCGCGCACGCACGAGGGCGACAAGGTCGCGGCGCTCGATCTCGGCGCGGACGATTACATCGAAAAGCCCTTCGGAACGAGTGAACTGCTCGCCCGCATCCGCACGGCCATCCGCCATACGCGCACGGGCCTTGACAATGACTCCATCGCGCAGTCCGGCAAGTATACGGTCCGCGACCTGACCATCGACTACGACAAGCACCATGTCCTCATGCGCGGGGAGGACGTTCACCTCACGCTCAACGAGTTCAAGATCGTGGCGCTGCTGGGCAAATACGCCGGTAAGGTGCTGACCTACGATTTCCTCATCCGCGAGATCTGGGGCCCCAAGGCCAAGGCGGACAATCAGATCCTGCGCGTGAACATGGCGAACATCCGCCGCAAGATCGAGAAGAATCCCGCCGCGCCCGAGTACATATTCACCGAGATCGGCGTGGGCTACCGGATGCTCGAGAATGAGTAAAAAATGATAAAAACCGCCCGAAGGCGGTTTCTATACCAGGGGACGAGAGTCCCTCCACACAATCACGCAGACAGCTCTTGCCGAAGGCTCGGCAAGAGCTGCTTGCGTTTTTTACGTCATGCTGAACAGCGTTGCGGCGACCTGTGCGCGGGTGATGGGCTCAGTGGGGTGGATACCGCCGTCGGCGTAGCCGGAGAGCGCGCCGATCGCGCAGAGCGTATTGATGTGCTTGCGCGCCCAGTCCGCAATGGCGTCGCTGTCGGTGAAGCTCCACTCCGGCGCGGCGTAGCCCAGCTCAAGGAGACGGCCGAGCATCGTCAGCGCCTCCTGACGGCTGATGGTCGCGGTGGGGAGGAAGCAGAGCCGGCCGTAGCCGTCGTAGCTGCCCTTCGTTACGCCGAGGGCATACATGGCGCGCACGCCGTCCTTCGCCCAGTCGGCGATGCTGCCGTTGTCGGCGAAGGGCAGCTCAACGGAGGAAGTGTCCTGCGCGGGCGTGAGCCAGCGGCAGAGCAGCACGGCAAATTCCTGACGGGTGATGGGGCTGTCGGGATTGAAGTTCCCAAGATCGTCACCGGTGGTGACGCCGCTCGCCTTCAGGAAGCTCACGGCGGCGTTGGCCCAGTGACCGTCCGTATCGGGGAAGGCGGCGGACAGCTCCGACGGGGTGATGCTTAGGCCGGTGCGGGCGAGGTTGCCGCTCGCGTCGCCGGCGATGACGGCAACGCGGTGCGCCTTGCCGTCCGCGGCAGGCAGCGCGGCGTGGAGCGCGCCGGTCTGGTGGTCGTAGGTGAAGCTGAGCGCTTTGCCGTCGAGCGTCACGCGCAGCGTGGCGAGCGAGCCGCCGTCCACGGCGTCAAAGACCTTGCCGGTCAGGGCCGTGCCGTCCTCGGAGAGGGAGACGGAGATCTCCGGCGCGGCGGTATCGCTCATGCCCTCGCGGGCCGCGACGAGCTGATCGAGGTACAGCGTGCCGCTCAGAGCCGACGGCAGGCGCAGGGCGAAGCCGGTGATGCTCGCGGCTTTGTCGGGGAGGGTAAAGGTGAGCTGCTGCCAGCCGGTGAAGTCGATCACGGCAGCGTTCGTTTCGCCCGCATCGGTCGTGAGGGCGAGCGTCTCGCGCTGTCCATCGCCGTAGACCCAGAGCGTTACACGGTCATAGCCGGAGGGGACGGCGTAGGTTCGCTCCACGCTCAGAAGGAGCTCCTCCGCGTTCTCGGGGACGTTCTCGGCGCGATAGTCCCAGCGTGCGGAGGCGGAGCCGAAGCGGACGAAGCTCTTGTTGGTATTCTGGGTCAGGACGGTCTGCTCGCCCTCGAAGCCGTCGAGCAGGACCAGAGGATCGGAGGTGATGTAAACGGGGATGGTGCGCGTGGTCTCGCCCGCTCGGACGGTCAGGCTGCCGTAGGCGGCATGGCCGGCGGCGGTAAAGACGCCGTTTCCATCGACGGCGCCGACGCCGCCCTCGGTGGTCCAGGTGAAGCAGGAGTTCTGCGCGAGCAGGGAGAGGTGGTTTTGATAGGCCTGCGCGGTCAGCTCGACGCTCGCGCCGGGGGAGACGCGCAGCTCGGTGAGCGTGCCGCTTTTGCCGAGGCGGATCTCGTCCGGCGTTTCGACTACGCGGACCTCAGCGGTGGTGTATTTGCCGCCGACCTTTGCGCCGACGGTCACGGTGCCGGCGGTTTTCGGCGCGGTCAGGACCGTATTGCCCAGCTCGTCGGTCCGCACGCTGCCGCGGTCGCTCGCGATGGAGACCTCCTTATCCATGGGAAGGTAATTCGTATCGATGGCGGCGGCGCGGAGCAGGACCTGCGCGCCCGCGAGCACGCGGTTGCTTTCCGTGCGCAGCGCGATGTGGTCGAGCGTGCCGCTCGGCTCATTTGACGCGACAAGGAAGATGTGGTTCGTCACGGCGCGCAGGCTGCCCTCGGAGGGGGTGTTGAACACGCCGGCATTGCCGTCCTCCGGCAGCGTGACGCACAGAGTCGTCGAGCCGCCGCCGTCCAGGCTCAGCGCGGTCACGCAGCCGAGCTCGATCATGCGCTGCGCGACCTGCGTCAGGCTCGCGCCGATGGAGTAGCCCTTCCGGCGGCCGTCGATGGTGTAGAGCACAAGGCTGCCGTCGGCCTTTTGACCGATGGCGGTGCGCGGCGCGGCGCCGGCCTCAAGCCCCTTGCAGACCACGCCGTTCTCCACGAGCTGATAGAGCGCGCCGATCATGTAGTCCACGTCGTTCCAGCCCTCGTCCGCCGCGCGGACGGTGACGGTCAGCGTGTCGCCGACCGCGAGCGCGCGCAGCAGAGCAAGGTTCTCCTCGCCGGAGAGGAGGTTCGCCGTCAGGACGTATTTGCCCTCGGGCACGGCGGTGTCGGTGGCCTCGGGCAGGATCTCGTCCACGGTGAGCGTCAGCGTTTCGCCGATGCTCAGGCGGCCGTCGACCGCCGAGCAGACCACGTCATAGCCCGCGGCGTTGGTGCCGGTGGAGCGCCGGGCGTTGAAATCGTAGGTGTAGAGGTAGATGCCGCCGTAGGAGTAGCGCACCTGATTGACGGCGGCAATGGAAAAGGACGTGTTGGCGCTTTCGACCTGCATTGCCAGCGCCGGAGCGCCGAGGATGGCTGTGCCGTCCGCGCGGAAGCCGACGGCATAGTTGCTCGCGGAGGCGACGCGCAGCACGCCATCGGTCATCACCGTGCCGAGCGGCGCGCCGTTGAGCGTATCGTAGTAGTCGCCGTTGATGCCCGCGACCACACGCAGGCCCTGCTCCTCCAGTTTTCTGGCGGCGGCGGAGACGGTGCTCGTCGCGGTGGTGTAATCGCCGTAGGTGACGATGGGCGTCACGCTCGTGTTCGGCGTGTAGACGACGTAGTTTTCCTGCCGCAGGTCGGAGAAGGTGTTGCTCCAGAACGTGCCCTCGCCGAGCTCGGTGCCATGGTTGAGCGTCGTTGAGCGCAGGTCAAGGTCGTCGCCCAGCGCTTCGGAGGCGAGCGCCGTCGGCGCGAGCGTCAGCAGCAGGGTGAGGGATAAGAGAAAGGCGGTGCATTTGCGGGACAGTGCTTTCATAATGATCTCCTTTTGAAATACGGCACATACCTGTTTTTGCTATGCTTTTGCACAGTAAAAGTTGACATAACGTTACTATACCATGACGGCCCTTAAAAGTAAAGACGAAGAAAGGCGGAAAAAAGTTCCGTCAAAGCTCCATTGTTTCCAAAAGATCGACAAGGATGGCGTTGGAGACCAGAAAGCCGCGGGGCGTGAGGGCATAAAAGCCGCCGGAAAGATGGGCGAGGCCGTGGGCTTCACAATTCCGGAGAATGCGCCGCGCGGCTTCCGGCAGTGTATCCGCGGCGACGCCGCGGGTCGTGCGGAGCGCGAGCATGACGCGCTCGGTCTCCCGCTCACGCGCCGAGGGCGCGGAGCACTCGGAATAGACGGTGTGTCCCGCAAGGTAGGCGTCGAGATCGCGCGCGAGCGCGAAGCGCTCGCCGCCGAAGTCACTGTGCGCGCCGGGGCCGAAGCCGAGGTATTCCGCGAGCGTCCAGTAGCGGCTGTTGTGGCGGGACGCCCGTCCCGGGCGGCAGAAGTTGGAGATCTCATATTGCTCATAGCCCTGCCGCGCGAGAAGCCCGACTGCGGAGAGGTACATATCCGCCTGCGCGTCGTCGTCCGGCAGCGTGAAGCGCTCGCGCCGCGCAAAGAGCGGCGTGCCCTCCTCGACCTTCAGCCCGTAGCAGGAAAGATGCTCGGGCGCGAGCGCGAGCGCGGCGTCAAGGTTTGCCTGCCAGCGCGTCATCGTCTGCTCGGGCAGACCGTAGATGAGGTCGAGACTCAAATTGTCAAAGCCCGCGGCGCGGGCGTTCTCCACCGCGCGGACGGTCTGCGCGTGCGTGTGGACGCGCCCGATGCGCCGCAGCTCCGCGTCGTCCGCGGACTGCATCCCGAGCGAGAGGCGGTCGAAGCCTGCATCGTGCAGCTGCCGCAGGGCGGAAATATCCTGCGCGCTGTCGGGGTTGGCCTCGAGCGTGATCTCCGCGCCGGGGGCGACGCGGTAGCTTTGAAAAACCGCGTCCAGAAGGCGGCGCAGGCGGTCGGGGCCGAGATAGCTCGGTGTGCCGCCGCCGAAGTAAACGGTGTCTACGATGCAGTCCGCCGCGCGCTCCCGCCACGCGGCGAGCTGCGCGGTCAGCGCGGAGACGTAAGCGTCCATCTGTCCCTCGGCGCGCGGCAGGGAGTAGAAGTCGCAGTAGACGCATTTGGCCTTGCAGAAGGGGATGTGGATGTACAGCCCCAGCGGCCGGACGGTTTTCATAAAAATGCCCTCCTTTTGGAATCATGGTCAACAGTTTACAGCTTTTCAGACTGCATTGCAAGAAATTTCACATACTTTTCACCGGAATGGGGAACCTATGGAAAACTTGTGAAAAGAGGTCGCCCTATGGATATGACGCCCCGGGAATACCAACAGTATGTGCAGCAGAAAATGAAAAAGTCCCCCTTGGGGAAGGACGTGTGTCTGGCCTTTCTCGTGGGTGGGGCCATCTGCGCTCTGGGACAGGCCGTTCTGGACGGCTGGATGTCTCTGGGCCTGCCCAAGGAGGACGCGGGCACAGCTACCTCCTGTTCGCTGGTGGCCCTGTCCTCATTGCTGACGGGACTGAATCTCTACAACAAGCTGGCCCGCTTCGGCGGCGCGGGAACGCTGGTGCCCATTACCGGCTTTTCCAACGCAGTGACCTCCCCAGCACTGGATTTCAAGTCCGAGGGATTCGTCACCGGTATGGCGGCGAAGATGTTCACCGTGGCCGGGCCGGTCATCACCTTTGGGACGCTGGCATCGGTGATCTACGGCGTGATCCTGATGCTGTTGAAATGATCGGCGGGGAGGGAAGCGCGTATCTGAACCGGATTCCTTTGGCGTGGGATGTCTTGGCGAATCTGTGCGTCGGATTCACCTTTCCTGAAAACGGAGGGGTGACAACTGCGACCGACCATGCAGCCTGCGGTCTTGCATTGAAATTTCGCAAAGCTGAACCGGTAGGTGCATTGCGTGACATTTTTCGAATTCAACAAAAAATTGTTATTTTTTTGTCATATCTTATAATTGCAAAAGAAACGGACACAGATTATACTAACAGTACTAAAAGGCGATATTGTTTCGCTTTTCTTTTTGCAATATCTCGTGCACGTGCACGAAATAGGAAAACATATACAGCTCAAGGAGAGAACCAACATGGCAAGCATGGAACGCATCGCCGCCAAGGCTGGCGTATCCCGGGGCACTGGAATCGGGTGCTGCCAGCTATGATCTTGACGGACACGGTGTTGGGGGGAACAGCCCACGGCATCCGTTTTCAAATTAAAAATCTGTATACTTGTTGATACGATATGCCGCCTGCGGCGGCGAGAGAGGAGCAAGACATGGAAACCATTACCAACCTGATCAAAGACACACCGATCCCCAAGATGGTCAAGGTTCGCCAGAACTTCGACAAGACCTGCATCCCTGAGAGCGATATTCCCGGCATCATCACCCGGGAGCTGGATCGCCCTGAGATCGGCGGCAAGATCCAGCCCGGTCAGAAGATCGCCATTACCTGCGGCAGCCGCGGCATCAATCACAATGCCGTGATGGCCCGTGCCATTGTGGATTTTGTCAAATCCAAGGGTGCCGAGCCTTACATTGTGGCGGCTATGGGCAGCCACGGCGGCGCTACCGCCGAGGGCCAGCTCCAGATCCTCAAGGATTACGGCATTACGGAGGAGGCCATGGGCTGTCCCGTGAAAAGCTCCATGGAGACGGTGCAGATCGGCATTTCCGGTGTGCGTCATCAGCCGGTATATGTGGATAAGAATGCCTCTGAGGCCGATGGCATCATCCTCTACAACCGCATCAAGCCCCACACCTCCTTCCGCGGACCCTATGAAAGCGGCCTGATGAAGATGATGGCCATCGGCCTTGGCAAGCAGAAGGGCGCTGAGAGCATCCATCATCAGAGTCCTGCCATCATGCATGAGCTGGTGGAGGAGTACGGCCGGACGATTCTGGAAAACGCGCCGGTTCTGGGCGGCATTGCCATCATTGAAAACGCCTATGACGATACCTATCTTATCAAGGGCCTGAGCCCGGAGGAGATCATCAGCGAGGAGCCCAAACTCAAGGAGATCTCCTACAAGACCATCGCCCACCTGCTGTTTGACAAGTGCGACGTGCTGGTGGTGGATAAGATCGGCAAGAACATCTCCGGCGACGGCATGGACCCCAACGTGTCCGGCCGCTTTGTCCAGCCCAAGTACTGCTCCGGCGGCATTCAGGCGGAAAAGTGCGTCATCCTGGACCTGACCGACGAGACCCACGGCAATGCACAGGGCATCGGCCTGGCGGAGGTCACCACCCGCCGTCTGTTCAACAAGATGAAGCTGGAGATGACCTATCCTACCGGCGTGACCAACACCTTCCTGCATCTGATGAAGATCCCCATGATCATGGACAATGACCGGGAAGCTTTACAGCTGGCCCTGATGTGCTGCCCCGAGGCAGAGGATCATGACCACATGAAGATGATCCGCATCCCCAACACCGCCCATATCGGTGTCATCGAGATTTCTGAGGGTATGCTGCCTTTGGTGGAGAACAACCCCAACTTTGAGGTTCTCACGGAGCCCTATGACCTGCCCTTTGACGAAAACGGCAACCTGTTCTGAAAAATCCGAGCTGCCGGAGGCCTGCCGTGAACAGGCGACTACCGGACAGCTCTGGTTTTAAATAGTAGTGCAAGAAACACAAAAAAGAAAGGTTCATTATCATCTTCATCGACGGAGCTATCTGCATCATCGTCCTCAAACTCAACGCTTCCATCGGCATGGTTCTGGCCAGCCTGTTCATGGGTGTGGCCGGCGGCCTCGACCTGATGACTACAATGGACACCATCTCCTCCGGCTTCGGCAGCATGATGACCAGCATCGGCCTGCCTGTCGGCTTCGGCACCATCCTGGGCCAGCTGATGAGTGACAGCGGCGCTGCCGACATCATCGCCGACAAGCTGGTTTCCGCTTTCCCTGAAAAGCGCTCCATCTGGGGCCTGAGCCTGGCCGGCTTCGTGCTGTCCATCCCTGTGTTCTTTGACGTCACCTTCATCATTCTGATCCCCATCGGCATCACCATTGCCGCCAAGATCGACATGAAGATGTGCTATGTCACCGGCTG
>OGNC01001031.1_pt1 | contig 14353 bp, 7 predicted proteins | sample 1573311 | NCBI WGS metagenome assembly OGNC01 (sample SAMEA2581889, study PRJEB24529) | metagenome | biome: Human gut stool | place: China | collected 2011
CAAGAGGAAAGTTCAGATATGACATTCCAGATATAATACAACCTGATGATGTTATTATAGAAGATGTTATCTGTGACACAATACATAATGCAGAATTTCATATACAGGCGCAAGATGTAATTAAGGGGGTAGTATACTCTGATAATGCCAAGGTGACAGTGCTTACACCGTCATTTGCGGGAAAAGACAGTGATATTAAATACGTTATAGATGCAAGGGGACTTTCAGAGGGGGACAGCATAGAAGGAGAGTTCACGCTTGTTACTAATGCTGGAGAGAAAGAGGTATTATACAGCTTTACAGCAGTTAAAGAAACAGTAGATACAAGCCTTGGAAAAGCGGATAACCTGTTCCATTTTACTAATCTTGTGCAGGTTAATAAAGAAGAAGCAGTAAGCTTATACAGATCCGATAAATTCAAAAAAATATTCTTACAGGGTGATGATGTATTAAATAATCTTTACGATGTCCTGTATGACAGAGAAAATGTATATGAGTCAATGGAGGAGTTCTTAATAGCAATTAAGAAAAAGTCTGCTCTTACTTTCAGTGTTGATAATAATATAAGAGATTATAATATAGATGGTGCTAACGAAAAGGACAGCATAATTATAGAAAAGAACGGCTGGGGCTATATAAAGCTTGACGTACAGTGTGAAGCACCATTTATTAAGATGAAAAGAGGAATAATAACTTCTGATGATTTCATAGGTGATGTATATGAGCTGGATTATATAATAGATGATAAGCTTCTTCATGCAGGCAATAACTATGCGTATATTATAATAAGCTCTTACAGTCATCAGGAAGTAATAGAGATTACAATAAATGGAAAAGAGATTGTTAATGACAGCGGCTTTGATGAACACAGAGAGATAAGAACTGCAAAGAGCAGGCTTACAGCAGAATATCTCCAGTTCAGAATGAAACGCATAACCAAGCAGGAATGGGTTATTAACACTAATAAAATTCTTGACAGAGTTCGTGGATTGAAGAAATCGGACATAATATTTGACGTATTGCAGGCTGGTGTTAATTTTATATCAGGTGATGATTACAATGGAAGCAGAATTCTTGAGAACATTAAGGACAGGGTATTAAGCGATGTTGATAATCATATTGAGTTATACAGTCTTTACCTTTATGTAAGCACGCTTGAAAGAAAAGATGCAGGATATACATCAGATGTAGCCCAGATAGTTACAGAGTGTTATGAACACGGATATGACAGCTGGGTGCTTTTGTGGATATTATTCTATATAGACGGACAGTCTGAGAATAACAAGAGCATTAAGCTTATAAGAATAAAGGATTGCTTTAATGATGGCTGTATAAGCCCGGTTATGTATTTAGAGGCACTTAATATATATAATGCACAGCCAGAGCTGTTAAGGCTGTTTAACAGATTTGAGATTCAGGTGATAGCATTTGGTATAAAGTACAATATGATTACAGAAAAGCTTGCAAAGCAGGCAGCGGCTGTAATTGCCAATGAAAGAATTACTAATAAAGATAATATAGAGATATTAAAAAAACTTTATACAATATATGAAGAAGATGACATATTAGAAGTATTAATATCACATATGGTAAGGGAAGGAATAGCTGGTGAGGAAGCATTTCCATTTTATGAGAAAGCGGTTCTTAGAGGCATAAGAATAACAAGATTATATGAGTTCTATATGGCAAGCATAAAGAAAGATATAAAGGTGAGAATTCCAAGAATTGTCCTTTTGTATTTTACATATGATTCAGGTATTAATTATGAATGGAAGTCCTTCTTATATGCCAATGTTGTCTATAATAAAGCATTCTATAAGGATATATATGATTCGTACGAGCAGATGATAGAACTGTATCTTTATGAGCAGTTAAAGGCCGGCTGTATCAATAATGACCTTATGTATCTTTACAGACAATTTTTAAAGCCACAGCTTATCAATAATGAAACAGCAGAATATGCGGTTAAGTTAAGATTTATGTATCGTGTAACTGCTGATTGCAGTAAAGTAAAAGCTGTTATAGTAAAATGCGGCTATATGAAAGAGCCTGCAATATATGAGATGACAGGCAATGATATATATATTCCGCTTTATATCTCTAACTGTTCTATGGCATTTATCTGTACGGACGGAGTTATAAGAAGAAACACTGTCAATTATGAGATAGAAAAGATATTAGAAGGACCACTGGATATAACATTGTTAGATGAATATGACATTGAAGAGCCATATATAGCTTTATTCAGAGCAGATTATTGCAGAAAGAAGCATATATATAATGCGGATACACCATCTATATATAAGAAAGCGGCGATGGTTAAAGGAGTTACATACGAATACCGACAACTTATTAATTCGTGGCTTATTGAATATTATAAAGAATATTATGAAGGTGAAACCTTTAATGATGAGTACAGTGACCTTATTAAAGATGGTCTTGATATCAATACGGCACAGGGGCTTATTGAAATACTTTTGGAGTACGGAATGTATTATGAGGCAAGGGAACTTATGGAACGCTACGGCTATACAATAGTTCCAGCAGGCAAGATGTTTAAGTTCATAGTACACGAGCTTACTGCTTCGGTTAATAAGGAAAGCTATAAAGATATATTGTGTGAATATGTGTTCAGGAATCATCTGTATAATGAGCTGGTACTTGAATATATGGTTGATAATTATAATGGTTCAGACAAGGATATGTACAGGTTGTGGAAGAGTGCATCTGATTTTGGCGTAAATATTAAAAATCTTTCTGAGAGGGTTATCTCACAGTATATGTTTACTCAGGATAAAGATTATTATGATAAGCTTACACAGGTATTTACAGATTATTATAATAAAGGTGCATCACAGCTGATAGCCAAAGCATATATAGCTTATAATTCATTTTTATATTTTATTAAAGGAAAAAATGTAAGTGACATAACATTTACGGTTGTAAAAGAATGTTACAAAGATAAGATTGGTATTCCTGTAATATGCCTTGCTGCGTGGCTTAAAAAAGTATCAGAGAATATAAAAGAATTGAATAAACCAGATATTAAAGACACAGCACAGAAGATTCTTGATGAATTATGTGCAAAAGAGATAATCTATGATTATTATAAACGTTTTAATGGTGTTCTTAATATACCGTATAATGCATGTGGTGTTACAGTGATTGAGTATTATGGCAATCCTGATAATAAAGTTGTCATTAATTATAAAGTTAATGATGCTAAAGAATATGCAAGTGCAGTTATGAAATGTGATAACTGCGGAGTATTTACATACAGACTTTCATTGTTCTATAACGACAAGGTTATATATAATTATACAATTGGAACAGACACTAATACGAAGGAATATAACATATTGTACGATAACCTTAATGATGGAGATAATAAGGGCAGATTTGATGCAATTAATGAATGTCTTGCAAGCGAGGAGCTAAGGGATATGGTTACATTAAAGAAGCTTATGGAAAGCTATGCAGTAGAAGATTATGTGACAAAGCAGTTGTTTGTACCAGAGAATATGAGGCAGTAAGACTAAATTCCTGCTAAGAATGGAGATAGTTATGAACGATACAGATTTGATAATAGGAGTGGAGCTGCTTGAGGATAATATACAGATGTGTGTGTATGACAGTGAGTTAAAAGCACCAGTGGCAGCAGATACCGAAAAAGACAAAACTTTATCAGAGAATATAAAAGCTGTTATTAATAAGAAAAATGCCAGCAGTGTAGCTTCTATATGTGTTGTTGTTCCTGATTTTACCAAAGATACACTGGAGATTGTAAAGGAGGAGCTGTACAATGCAGGTGTTGCAAATGAGCAGTACCAGATAATAAGCAGAATAGAAAGCTTTGCATATTATGCGTACAGCCAGAAGAAGGAACTTTATCAGAATGGTACAGTGCTTATGGATTACAATGCTTCGGGAATTGATGTATACAGATTGTACTGCAATAAGATTGGTGATATGCAGTACATATTACAGGAGCATACATTAAGCCAGCCTGAAGGAAGTACAATAGAAAAGGCTTCACATTCCGTTACCTTGTATATGACAGAATATTTTAAGAAGCACAGGGCTTCAAGTGTATATCTTACAGGTATGGGATTTGATGTGGACAGGCTTCCAGATGAATTCACCAAAGTATTAGTTGCAGGAAGAAAAGCATTTGTTGGGCAGAATTTATATGTAAGAGGTGCGTGCTTTGCAGCGTTGGAGTATATATCTCCACAGGTATTTGGTAATGTGTGCCTTCTTACAGATGGCAGGATAAAAGCTGATATTGAAACGGATATATCAGAACACGGACGTCCAATGAAGTTTAGAATTGTCAAAATGGGAACTAACTGGTATATGGCAGAAAGAACAATTGATTTTATTATTGAAGATGTGTCGGTTATAAATTTCCAGATTATATGGCCGGACGGAAAATATATAGAAAAGCAGGTTGATATAAGCTCTATTCCTTACAGGGAAGGAAAGACAACAAGAATATCAATGAATGTAAAGGCATCTTCACAGGATAAATGTATTGTTACAGTAAAAGACCTTGGTTTTGGTGAGATATATCAGGCATCGGATGGTGTTATAGTTGAAGAACTGGATTTAAGTGAGGCAGATGTATGAGTGCAATGATTTTGTGCAGGGGGAAGGTTGCAGACAATCCTTTATATATAATGCAGTCAGGTATCAGATTGTATACAGAAGAAGAACTGTGTTATTATATTTACAATAATATATATATACTTACTAATGATTTTATCAATGATGAGCTTATAACATTTCTTAGGGATGAAGTGGGAAATACAGCACTTGCCCAGAGATTAACCATAATGAAAAGTAATAATGAGCTGTTGGCAAGTATGCTTGTCACAATACTTAAATCAGTTGATTATTATTCTTTGGAACAGATTGAAAAGATAAGCGAAATACTGAATACGCTTGATAATCAGAATGCTTATGAAAGACTTGGATTAAGAGGGGACAGTTTTCTTTCTAATGAGTGCTTCTATAAGGCGGTTGACTGTTATAAGCAGATTATAGATGAATACAGCAATGCTGCCCCGGCAGCGTTCTTAGCAGGTGTGTACCATAATATGGGTGTTGCACTTGCAAGAATGTTCTTATATAATGAGGCTTCATACAGCTTTATGAAAGCATATGAGATAGGACAGCATAAGAATTCATACAAGTGTTACCTTGCGGCAAAGTGGTTTATGGATAAAGACGGAAGTGTTATTAATGAAGATGTGCCAGAGGAGGAGTATATCATAAGAAGAAAGATAGAACAGCTTATGGATAATGCTGCGTATCAGGACGAGATTAGAAAGCTTAATGACACAGAGAAGTATAAAAATGCAGGAGATGTGGCAGGGTATCATAAAGTATTAGATGATATTCTTACCAATTGGAAACAGGATTATTATAAATATACTGCGAGGTGATAAGACAAGTGGGATTATTCAAATTCTTAAAAAATAATTATGACAGTGATGAGGATTTAAAAGACCTTGAGGAGCTTGTGTATGAAGATGAGAATGGATTTAGAAATAAACGTTCTATTAATGATATGATACACAGCTATCAGGTGGGTTCGTATACTGGCAGTAATCATAATGATGATCTGGAAGAAGAATTATATAAGACGGCTGGCAGTGATGCATCTGCTGATGAATCCAGAGGGCTGACAGAAAAGACTAAGAAACAGCAGGCAGATGTGTTAAAGGAAGAAGAAAAATATGACCACCTGCTTAACAGTATACAGGCACAGACGCTTATAAGAACAGTTGATAAGGTTAATCTTGGCGGAGCGGTCAATAATACGCAGGATAATCTTGAAGAGGTTGACACGGCAGGATTTACAGGCTCAGAGGTTGGGAGCTTTGTTAAAAGCCAGTGTGATATTATGGAGGAAGCTTCAAGATATATAGAAAATGCCAAGGTAGAATATGACAGTGTAACTGATTATTATGAGGATATACAAAGAATCGAGAATGCACCGGAAGATATAAAGCTTAAGCTTATGTATGCGGCAGACCGTGTTGATAATCTGTCGGTTGACAGACGTATTTTTAAATCACCGGAGAACAAGCTTTCCAACAAAGTGTACCGTATGATGGAATCTTATGAGGAAGATTTTCCAGAGGCACTTGTAAAGCTGAGGCACGATGAAGAAGATTACAATACAGTATTAAAGAATGTAAGAATGATTAAGGGTGAGAGGTCAATGTATCGTATAGAGGCAAATGACCTTGTGAAAAAACAGCTTAGAATTAAGAAGTATTCAGTACTTATGCTGGCACTTCTTGTAGGGGTGTTTGTTATATTTCTTCTTATATCAGCGGCTTCACCAGATGATGAACACATTGGAATGTTCATAACAGTTGTAATACTTGCACTTACGCTTTCGCTTGGTCTGTTTGCTTATCTTAAATCAACAGAACGAAAAGTGTATGTGACAGAGGTAAAGCTTAATAAAGCAACAGCACTTCTTAATAAGTACAAGATAAAGTATGTAAATGCTGTAAATGTGCTTGAATATGAATATAGCAAATATGCGGTAAAGAGTGCATTTGAGCTTGAGCAGAAGTTTCAGGCATATGTTGAGATGAAAGATGAACAGCGTAAAATACTTGAGATAACAAGTAATCTTAATGAGGCAGAAGCGGAGCTTACAGATATATTAAGACAGCTTGGTGTAATTGATACACATATATGGATAGGACAAGTTAAGGCGATACTTAATCCTAAAGAAATGGTAGAGGTAAGACATAATCTTTCCATAAGACGCCAGAAGTTAAGAGAACAGATAGAATATAATGAATCAAGAATAGAAGATGCAAGAAATAATATTAAAAATGTGACTAAAAAGAATAAGGTGCATGCCAAGGAAGCTATGCAGGTTCTTGAGATTTATGAGAAAAGACATAAGAATAATTAAAATAATACTTGCGAAATATGAGCATTGTGTTACAATTGAGAGTGGTTTTTTGCGAAATGATTAACAATGTGTAAATAGCGCAAGAAGGAGGATAAGATGAAAGAAAGACTTGATGCAATCAAAGAAAATGCGTTGTCACAGATAAAGGCAACAGATTCTCTTGATAAGTTAAATGATATCAGAGTTGCTTTTCTTGGTAAAAAAGGCGAGCTTACTGAAGTTTTAAAGGGTATGAAGGAGGTAGCTCCTGAGGACAGACCTAAGGTTGGACAGATTGTCAACGAAACAAGACAGGCAATTGAAGAAGTATTAGAGGCTGCCAAGAAAGAGCTTGCTGCCAAGAAGAGAGAGCTTCAGATGAAGGCAGAGGTAATTGATGTAACACTTCCAGCCAAGAAAGCTGAACTTGGACATAAACATCCTAATATGCTTGCGCGTGAAGAAATAGAAAAGATATTTATAGGAATGGGATACGAAGTTGTAGAAGGTCCAGAGGTAGAATATGATTATTACAACTTTGAGGCACTTAATATTCCAGCTAACCATCCAGCAAAAGATGAACAGGATACATTCTATATCAATGATAAAGTTGTTCTTAGAACACAGACATCACCTGTTCAGGCAAGAGTTATGGAAAAAGGCAGACTTCCAATAAGAATGATTTCACCTGGACGTGTATACAGAGCAGATGAAGTTGATGCAACCCATTCACCTTGCTTCCATCAGGTTGAAGGTCTTGTAATTGATGAGAACATAACATTTGCTGACCTTAAGGGAACACTTGCAGAATTCGCTAAGGAGTTATTCGGTGAAGATACTAAGGTTAAGTTCAGACCACATCATTTCCCATTCACAGAGCCTAGTGCCGAGATGGATGTAAGCTGCTTTAAATGTGGCGGCAAGGGATGCCGTTTTTGTAAGGGTGAGGGCTGGATTGAAATACTTGGCTGCGGAATGGTTCACCCACATGTATTTGAAATGTGCGGAATTGATAAAGATAAATATACAGGTTTTGCGTTTGGCGTAGGTCTTGAAAGAGTTGCCCTTCTTAAATACGAAATCGATGATATGAGATTGTTATACGAGAATGATACAAGATTCTTAAAGCAGTTCTAATTAATAATAAGTGGAGGATAAGTATGGATACATCTATTAAATGGATAAAGGACCTTGTTCCAGGTTTAGAGTGTACAAATCAGGAATTCAGAGATGCTATGACTCTTTCAGGTACTAAGGTAGAATGTTTTAATGAGCTTGATAAAAATCTGGATAAAATTGTTGTAGGACAGATTGTTTCAGTAGAAAGACATCCAGATGCAGACAAGCTTGTAGTATGTCAGGTGAATGTAGGAAATGAAACTGTTCAGATAGTTACAGGTGCTCCTAATATTGAACCAGGAACAAGTGGACAGAAAGTTCCAGTTGTTCTTGACGGCGGACGTGTGGCTGGCGGACACGATGGAAGTCCACTTCCAGAAGATGGAATTAAGATTAAAAAAGGCAAGTTAAGAGGCGTTGAGTCTTATGGAATGATGTGTTCAATTGAAGAACTTGGTTCATCAAGAGAATTCTATCCAGATGCAGCAGAAAATGGTATTTATATATTTGGTGATGATGCCAAAGTAGGAGAGAGTGCTGTAGAATATCTTGGACTTGATGATACAGTATTTGAATATGAGATTACTAACAACCGTGTAGACTGCTATAGTATCCTTGGTATCGCAAGAGAGCGAGGAGGTACATTCAGAAAGCCATTCAATCCTCCAGTTGTTAATGCTACAGGCAATAGCGAAGATGTTAATGACTATATTAAGATTGAAGTAGCAGCTAAGCAGCTTTGCAAGAGATATACAGCAAGAGTTGTTAAGAATATAAAGCTTGCTCCATCACCAAAGTGGATGCAGCACAGACTTATGACAGCAGGCATCAGACCTATTAATAACATAGTAGATATTACTAACTATGTTATGACAGAATATGGTCAGCCAATGCACGCTTATGATTATGATACAATCGCTGATAAGAAGATTATTGTAAGAACTGCTGCTGAGAATGAGAAGTTCGTTACACTTGATGGACAGGAAAGAACACTTGATTCAGAAGCACTTCTTATATGTGATGGAGAAAAGGCTATTGGTCTTGCTGGTATTATGGGTGGCGAGAACTCAATGATAACAGATGATGTTAAGACAATGCTTTTTGAAGCTGCAACATTTGATGGAACTAATATAAGAAAGTCAACTAAGAAGATTGGTTTAAGAACAGATGCTTCTGGTAAGTTTGAGAAGGGCTTAGATCCAGAGCTTGCACTTGAAGCTATGAACAGGGCCTGTGACCTTATAGAACAGTTAGGTGCAGGTGAAGTAGTTGGCGGTGTTGTTGATATATATGATGAGCCGGTATCTAAGAAGAGAATATCATTTGAACCAGATAAGTATAATGCACTTCTTGGAACAAATGTATCAAAGGAAGATATGCTTTCATATTTCAAGAGACTTGAAGTAGAATATGATGAAGCTTCTAATGAGCTTATTATTCCTACATTTAGACAGGATCTTAACAGAGATGCAGATATTGCAGAGGAAGTAGCAAGATTCTTCGGATATGATAATATTCCTACAACACTTCCAAAGGGTTCTACAACAATGGGTAAGATACCATTTGAGAGAAGTATTGAAGATGTAGCAGGTGAAGTTGCACAGTTCTGTGGATTCTCACAGGCTATGACATATTCATTTGAAAGCCCTAAGGTATTTGATAAGCTTAAGCTTGCGGCCGACTCAGAATACAGAAAGACAGTGGTTATCTCTAATCCATTAGGAGAAGATTTCTCAATAATGAGAACACTTCCTGTTAATGGTATGCTTACATCATTATCAACTAACTATAACAGACGTAATAAGAATGTTAAGTTATATGAGCTTGCAAAGGTATATCTTGCAGCAGATGATGTTAACGAGCTTCCAGATGAGAGAGTTATGTTCACGCTTGGAGCATTTGGAGATGTTGATTTCTTCCAGATGAAGGGTGTAGTTGAAGAATTCCTTGAAAGAATTGGAATGAGAGTTAAGCCGGAATACAATCCAGAGGCAGGAATTACATTCCTTCACCCAGGACGTCAGGCAGAGATTATCTATGATGGAACAAAGATTGGCTATATGGGTGAATTACATCCAGATGTAGCAGATACTTATTCATTAGGCGACAGAACATATATTGTTGTTATTGACCTTTCAATTGTAACTAAGATGGCAAGCTTTGACAGAAAGTTTGAGGGTATTGCCAAGTTCCCAGCAGTTACAAGGGATATAAGTATGGTTATGCCTAAGTCAGTTCTTGTAGGAAAGATTGAGAAGATAATCGAGAAACGCGGCGGAAGCATACTTGAGAGTTACAAGTTATTTGATATATATGAAGGTGCCCAGATTAAAGAGGGCTACAAGTCAGTAGCATATTCAATATCTTTCAGAGCTAAGGACAGAACACTTGAGGATAAGGATATCACACCAGTAATGGAGAAGATATATAAAGACTTAAGTGATAATGGAATCGAACTTCGTATGTAGTGAGCGAAAGAAAAAGCAAGCGACTGCGTAGCAGGCATTTGCTTTTTCTGAGCCACTAACGAACGAATAGTTATGCGAAGCAGAACGATGGAGCACATAAGTGCGAATTCGTGAGTATAGTGTGCAATAGAGTGCACAATCTGAATAGAGGATTATTATGGATTTACATGATTTTTATTATGATCTGCCAGAGGAACTTATAGCACAAGACCCTCTGTCAGACCGTTCAAGCTCCAGATTGATGGTTCTTGATAAGAACACAGGAGCTATAGAACACAAGATATTTAGGGATATAACAGAATATCTTAAGCCGGGTGACTGCCTTGTAATTAATGATACTAAGGTTATACCTGCAAGACTTATCGGTGAGAAAGAAGGAACAGGTGCTGCCATTGAAGTGCTTTTGTTAAAAAGACTTGAAGACAGACAGGATACGTGGGAAGTCCTTGTTAAGCCAGGAAAGAAATGCAAGGTTGGTGCAAGGATAGTATTTGGTGGCGGAAAGCTTACAGGTGAGATTATTGATATAGTTGAGGAAGGTAACAGACTTATACAGTTTAGTTATGATGGCATATTTGAGGAAATTCTTGATGAACTAGGACAGATGCCGCTTCCACCATATATCACACATAAGCTTGAAGATAAGAACCGCTATCAGACAGTATATGCCAAGCACGAGGGTTCAGCAGCAGCACCTACGGCAGGACTACATTTTACAAAAGAACTGCTTAAACAGATAGAAGATATGGGAGTGAAGATTGCAAGAGTTACTCTTCACGTAGGTCTTGGAACATTCAGACCAGTTAAGGTTGAGAATATACTTGATCATCATATGCACTCAGAATTCTATCAGGTTGATAAAGAAGCAGCAGATATAATTAATAATACCAAGGCTAATGGTGGAAGAGTTATTGCTGTAGGAACTACAAGCACAAGAACTCTTGAATCAGTAGCTGATGAAAATGGACATATACCAGTTAAGAGTGGCTGGACAGAAATATTTATATATCCAGGTTATAAGTTTAAGGCAATAGATTGTCTTATAACTAATTTCCATCTCCCAGAATCAACTCTTGTAATGCTTGTGTCAGCACTTGCAGGAAGAGAAAATGTTCTTAATGCTTATGAAGTTGCAGTAAAAGAACGTTACAGATTCTTTAGTTTTGGGGATGCTATGTTCATTAAGTAGGCGTTAGATGTTTACAAAGTTACAATTAACTTAATAATACTAATAAATGTGAGTAGTACAGATGATCGCAGCTGCAAGTGTCGAAAGACCGCAGGTGAGGAAAGTCCGGGCTTCGCAGGGCAGGATGCCGGATAACGTCCGGTGGAGGTGACTCCAAGGCTAGTGCAACAGAAATATACCGCCAGTGCTTAACACTTAGTGTTGAGCTTATTGGTAAGGGTGGAAAGGCAGTGTAAGAGACTACCGTGGTATTGGTAACAATACTGGCTATGTAAACCCCATTCGAAGCAAGACCAAATATAAAGCGATACGGCTGCCCGTCGTGCTTTTAGGTAGGTTGCTTGAGCCTGCTGGCAACAGCAGGTCTAGATAGATGATCATCAGTAGTCAGGTCAAAGCCTGGCTGGACATAACCCGGCTTATAGTACTGCTCATATTTTTTTATTTAATAGGAAATTCCAATATAATTTCCTGTTAAATAAAAGGCACTATGTGCCAGTTATGCGCACTCGCGTGAAGCTGTAGTTTGTCGCAAGCGACAGCACTCGTCGCGAGAATGTGCTCAGCACATTCTTTTTTATAATAGGAAATGGATGGATAGTAATGAACAATAATGATTATAAAGATAACAATGAGAACTTAAACAGTGAGAACACTGTGGATAATAAAAGCAGCCAGAACAGTGGTCATAGAAGAAGCAATGTCCAGCATACTGGCAGTAATACAGCTAACAATAACAGCCGTCACAATGTAAGAGAGGGCAGTAACAATAATTCAGAACATCACAGCAGCAATAGTAGTGAAGGACACCACAGCCACCATAGCAGTGGGGAACATCACAGCCACAGTGGTAAGAAGAGATTAACAAAACAGCAGAAAAAGAAACGTACTATAACAATTGTTTCAATAGTAGCTGCGGTTGTTGTTATTATAGGAATTATGGGTGTTAAAGGCTTATCTGATGCCAAGGGAATGTTAAAGAATGCTAATGAATTAAAGACAGAGATGAATGATATGCTTGGAGCTGTAAAAGCCCAGGATGCTGAGGCAGCTAATACAGCAGTATTAAAGCTTGACAATACAACTTATAAGATAAGCAAGACATTATCAAGCCCATTGTGGAAGATGGCAAGCCACATTCCGGTTGCAGGAAAGTATGTTAAGTCAGTAGATACACTTATAGGACTTGTTGAAGATGCATCAGATGATATTATAAAGCCGGCAGTAGCAACAATATCAGAATACCCTATGTCAGGTCTTAAAGTAGGTGATGGTTTTAGTGTAACAACAATTAATGCCTATCTTGATCTTTTAGAGCAGATACAGCCAGTGGTTAATAATATGACTGCTAAGATGAACAAGGTTGAACTTCCGGGAAGTATGGGAACAATGATATCTTCTTATAGTGATAAGATAACATCACTTATGAGTATGTACACAGATTATGAAGATTACATTCCATTAATGAAAGCATTTATCGGCGATGGAAGTGATAAGGTATATCTTCTTGCTGCACAGAACACAGCAGAGATAAGAGCCGCAGGTGGTTTCCCAGGTTCAATCGGAACAATAAGGGTTGAAGATGGTGTAATGTCAATTGGAGATTTTAATCCTGTTAATGATGTATTGGCAACATATCCACCAGATGAAGCTAATGTTACAAGAAAAGAATTAAAGATATTTAATGATACGTTAATCTATTCAAGAGATGCAAGTTTTAACCCTGATTTTGAAAGAGCTGCTCAGATATGGGCTTTGGCTTATGAAGCTAAGCACGGTGAGAGCGTTGATGGTGTGCTCTCACTTACACCGACTATTATACAGAAGGTTCTTAGAATATCAGGACCAATTACACTTCCTGATGGAACAGAGCTTAATGGTGATAATGCCGTATCAGTATTACAGTATGAGCTTTATTATAAATATCTTAGCGACAGAAATACAGGTATGGATGATAGCGAGGCTAATGATTATGTTGATGGTCTTTTTGCAGAGACAGCCAAGCAGGCAATGGCAGTATTAGTATCAGGCTTTGATTTTAAGAGAATTAATGAATATGTAGATATGTTTAATGAAGGTGTTGAAGAGAACACAATTATGCTCTGGTTCGTAGATGAGCAGGAAGAGCAGTATGCTAAGGATGCAGGCTGTTCAGGAAATCTTAATGATGACCCGGCTAATCCAGAAGCAGGAGTGTTCTTCAGCTTATATGAGCCTTGTAAGTTAGGCTGGTTCTTAAATATTGATACTAAGATGAGTGAGCCTGTTATTAATGCAGATGGAACAAGAAGCTATGATATTACTGTGACATTAACTAATACAATTAAAAGAAGCAATATAACAAGAGCAGGTGGCTATATTCTTGGTGGATTCGATGGTGGAATAAGAGGATTTGTTCATTTATTCGCACCAGCAGGTGGTACTATAGCTAACTTTGAGACTAATAATGGCCTTAAGATAACAACTGATGAGTATGATAATCTTGAGGTTGGTTATAATGTTGATCTTGTAGTAGAAGCAGGTTCACCACAGGTAATAAAGTATACAGTAACAACAGCAGAAGGCGTTGATACACCACTTAAGATTCGCACAACACCTACATTACAGGCATACAGATAAAACAAGTCAGTATTGAATATTTTAGAAAGTGTTATG
>OGNC01001038.1_pt1 | contig 14291 bp, 10 predicted proteins | sample 1573311 | NCBI WGS metagenome assembly OGNC01 (sample SAMEA2581889, study PRJEB24529) | metagenome | biome: Human gut stool | place: China | collected 2011
CCAGCACGATGAAGTCATCGCCGAAGCTGTCGGTGAAGCACTGCTTCAGGACGGTTGCGCTGTCCAGAGCGGTGGAGTTGCTGGCGATGATGTAGTAAGCAGCGTGGACGGGGAAGGTGACGCCGATGGCGCTCAGCTCGTCCATAGCCTGCTTCTTCAGGTCCGCGATGTCGCCGTTGTTGGAGCGCAGGCGGATCATGGTCTTGCCGTCATAAGACTCCTTGTCGAAGCCCATCTCCTTGGCGACCAGAGTGGTGTACTCCTCGCCCTTGGTGTTGTAGCAGACGCCCGGCATGGTGTAGTAGTCGTTCTCGCACTTCAGGGGGTTGATCTTGTTGGTACGTGCATACCAGTTGGTCAGCTCCAGGCCCTTGTAGAAGCACTGACGGAAGGCGGTGTTGGCGATGGCCTTGTTCCAGTTGTCGTCGGGGGTGCCGTCCTCGTTGTTCTTCTGGTAGTTGAAGTGCATCTGGTAGCTGTACTTCTTGGGGCGCTTCTCGCACAGCTGCTGATTGTACTCGCTGTTGGGATCGGCCTGGATGGTGGTCAGGGTGCTCTCGCCCACATCCATCTCGTCCAGCTCACGGTTCTGATACAGCTGGAAGGTGACGGTGCCGTCGCTGATCATGGTAACGGTGAAGCGGTCGAAGCGGGACACATCGTCTGCACCAAAGTAGTTGGGGTTGGGGATGTAGCTCTTGGTGTTCTGGCTGATGAACTCCTCCACCACATACGGGCCGTTGTACCACATGTTGGTGTAGTCGCAGGCACGGAAGCCCTCGATGCCCAGCTCGGTGATCAGGTCCTCAGAGACGGGGTAGAAGCTGGTGTAAGCAGCCACGGTATCGAAGTACGGGCAGGGATTCTTGCAGGTGAAGACCAGGGTGTAATCATCGGTAGCCTCAACGCCCACACCGGCGGCCAGCATATCTTCGTAGGTCAGGTCGGCAGCAGCGTCGCCCATGTCGCTGGTCTTCTGGTAGTAGTCCGCAGCGCCCACCAGAGTCTCGTTGGGCATGGAGGTGTTGTTGGCCTGGTTCTTGGCTGCGTTCAGCACCCACTCCAGACCCACGAGGAAGTCCTTGCTGGTCAGGTGAGCCTTGACCTCGCCGTTGACGTCCACCCAGTCGACATCGTCGCGCAGGTTGAAGGTCCAGACGGAGGAGTCCTCGTTGTGGCTCCACTCCTTGGCCACGGAAGGCACAGCCTTGCCGTAGCAGTCAAAGCTCAGCAGGCCCTCCCACAGGTTGGTGGTGACATTCATGTCGGAAGCCATCTGGCTGTACAGCATGTTCCAGCTCTCCAGCTCACGGTTGGTGCCCTCCCAGGAGATGAACTCCTTCAGCGGAGTAGCGCCGGTGGTGTTGGGGGCGCTGGTTGCGCCGGAAGAAGCAGCGGTGGAGCTGCTGGAGCTGCCGCCGCAGGCTGCCAGGATGCCGGCGGCACCAACAACGCCGGAAGCCTTCAGAAAGCTGCGGCGGCTGATTGCATGAGACTCGTGATTGATGTTCATTGTGTTATCCTCCCTAAAATTTTTTCCGTGCTTCGGTGCATGGTGCAGGGCGCGTTGTCCTGCTTGTTTCCCACTCCTTTGCGGGAGCTTCGCATCTCCTGTACTGCTGAGGAATACAAAAGAGCGCAGATACAGACCCCTCTGTCTGTGCCTGTGCTCCTCCCGCAAAACCTTAACACGCTGGTTATTATACCATTAAAAGAATAAGCTGTCAATGGAGCATGGACAGGAACCTCTTCAAAAAAGAAAGACAGACTGTGAAAAATGATGAAATATATTTGTTTTTGCCTGACGAAGGATGCGAAAAGTTTAACACTGTTTTTGAAACACAAAACAACCGAAATTGTTCTTCACAAACGAACAGGTGCGAAACGCTTTATATAATAAAAGAGCGGGAGCCATCCGCTTTGCGAACAGCTCCCGCCGGGGGAAAAGTGCTTAACTTAGAATGCGCTCAAAAACCGATCAGGCCTGGGTGGCTGCATCGAAAGCAGCGGCGAACTCCTCGTACTGCTCGGTGGTGTAAGCCTCTTCGCTGGTCTCCCAGTTGACCGCCTTGTAATTGCAGGGGCCGTACATGGCGTTGATCTTGCTGTACTCGTTGGCGTGGGTCAGGCACCAGGTCACATCGTAGACGGTGGGGAAGATCAGATTCTCCTCCAGGAAGTAGGCCTCAGCCTTTGCGAAGGCAGCGTAGCGTGCATCGGTGTCATTGACGATGACGCGGCCCTCGTTGACCAGGTCGGTGAACTGCTCGTAGGCAGCCACCAGATCCTTCTGGTAATCGGCGGCACCGTTCTCGGCGATGCCCTCGATGTTGGTCATGTTGCAGCTGTAGTAAGCGTTGTCGTCGTGGACGATGATCTGGGTCAGGAAGTTGATGGGATCGCCGAAGTCAGCGCCCCAGCCCATGTGGACGAAGCTCTGCAGCTTGGGTGCCACGACCTCCTTCATGGTGGAGGAGACGAAGGTCTCGATGTCCAGCACGATGAAGTCATCGCCGAAGCTGTCGGTGAAGCACTGCTTCAGGACGGTCGCGCTGTCCAGAGCGGTGGTGGAACCGGCCAGGATATAGTAAGAGCAGTGCACCGGGAAGGTGACGCCGATGGCGCTCAGCTCGTCCATGGCCTGCTTCTTCAGGTCGGTGATGTCGCCGTTGTTGGCGCGCAGACGCTTCATGGTCTTGCCATCATACTTCTCGCCGTCCAGACCCAGCTCCTTGGCGACCAGGCTGGTGTAATCGGTGCCGTCGGTGGTGTAGCACAGGCCGCTCATGGTAAAGAAGTCGTTCTCGCACTTCAGCGGGTTGATGGGGTTGTAGCGAGAGTAGAACTTGGACAGCTCCAGACCCTTGGAGAAGCACTGGCGGAATGCCTTGTTGGCGATGGCCTTGTTCCAGTTCTCATCGGCGGTGCCGTCGGCCTTGCGCTTGTCGTAGTTGAAGATGAAGCAGTAGCTGAACTTCTTGGGGCGTTTCTCGCACATCTGCTGGTTGAACACGTTGGAAGGATCGGCCTGGATGGTGGCGATGCTGCTCTCGCCCAGATCGACCTCGTCCAGCTCACGGTTCTCGTACAGCTGCAGGCTGATGGTGCCGTCGGAGATCATGGTGATGGTCATGCGCTCAAAGCGGCTGACGTTGGCAGCGTCGTAGTAGCTGGGGTTGGGGATATAGCTCTTGGTGTTGCCCTGGATATACTCCTCGACGACATACGGGCCGTTGTACCACATGGTGGTGTTGTCGCAGCCGCGGAAGCCCTCGATGCCCAGCTCGTCGAGCAGGGCGGGAGCGACGGGGTAGAAGCTGTTGTAAGCCGCCACGGTGTCGAAGTACGGGCAGGGATCCTTGCAGGTGAAGACCAGCGTGTAGTCATCGGGAGCCTCGATGCCGACACCGGCAGCCAGCATGTCCTCATAGGTCATGTCGGCAGCAGCGTCGCCGGCTGCCTTGGTCTGCTCGTAGTAATCGGCAGCGCCCACGACGGTATCGTTGGGCATGGAGGTGTTGTTGGCCTCATTCTTGTAGGCGTTCATGACCCACTCGAAGCCGACCAGGAAGTCCTTGCTGGTCAGGTGGTCCTTCACCTCGCCGTTGGCATCCACCCAGTCGACGTCATCGCGCAGGTGGAAGGTCCAGACGGTAGAATCGTCGTTGTGCTCCCAAGAAGAAGCGATGGCGGGCACGACCTTGCCGTAGCAGTCGAAGCTCAGCAGGCCGTCCCACAGGTTGGTGACCACGTTGGCGTCCTCAGCCTTCTGGGTGTACAGCATGTTCCAGCTCTCCAGCTCGCGGTTGCCGCTCTCAAAGGAGATGAACTCCTTCAGCGGGGTGGCGCCGGTGGTGTTGGGGGCTGCGGCACCGCTGGTGGAGCCGCCGGTGCTGCCGTTGTCGGACTTGCCGCCGCAGGCGGCCAGCAGCCCAGCTGCGCCGACCATGCCTGCGCCCTTGAGGAAGCTGCGGCGGTCGAGCTTGTGAGACTCAAAATTGATACTCATGGATGGATCCTCCCAGATCTCTGGCACAGGCGGTCTGCCTGCGCTGTTTTTTCCTATTCCTGAACGAGTGTGGCCTGTCCTCCACGAAAAAATGCACAGGAAGGGCAAAAGTCGCACTCCAAATATTTTAGCACTGTATTGAAAAGAAGTCAACGGATTAAAGCAATAAATTGGAAACAAAAGGGTGACAGCCGCTTTTGCATGAAAAGCAGCAGCGGAAAAATGCAAAAGAATCCAAAGCGCCGGGGGACCGCGGGAAGCGGCAGGCTTCAAAAGAAAAAAGTGGACTGTTTTTTCACCACGGACGATTCTGCTATCTTTTTTCATAAAAACATGCTACAATAAAATGAATCTGTATCGGAATAAGGAGCAAACCATGAGAAAACTACGCGCGATGTACAAAGGCTATATGCTTCATCCCATCTTATATAAAACTGTGACCCGTACTTCCATCGTGGCTGTGCTGATGCTGCTGTGGGAGCGGTATGTCAGCGATGGAACCTTCTCCATGTGGGAAGCACCGGGCTTTCTGTGCGGCGTGGTGCTGCTCATCTGGGCGTGGGTGGACTATATGCGGCTGGACGGCCTGACCATCCACCACCTGCTCGAAGAGTTCAAGGGGATCAAGCCGCAGAAAAAGTTCCATGCCACCCGCTCCATCATGGACTATGTCGACGAGAAGATCGTCTCCTTTGAGGAGCTGGAGCCGGAGGAGCGCACCTATTGCAGTATGCTCTCCAATCTGGTGCTGGGGGTGCCGCTGGTGGTGGTGGCGCTCTGCATCAGCTTTTTATAAGGAAGGGTGCAGACCATGGAAAACCCGCACAAGCAGCTGGTGGTTGGCATCCTCGCCCATGTGGACTCCGGCAAGACCACCCTTTCCGAAGCCATGCTCTACCGTGCCGGTGCCATCCGGAAGCTGGGCCGCGTGGACCACAAGGACGCCTTTCTCGACACCGACGCGCTGGAAAAGGCGCGCGGCATCACCATCTTTTCCAAACAGGCCCTGCTGACGGCAGGAAACACCGACCTCACCCTGCTGGATACCCCCGGCCATGTGGACTTTTCCACCGAGACCGAGCGCACCCTGCAGGTGCTCGATTATGCAGTGCTGGTCATCAGCGGCACCGACGGCGTCCAGAGCCACACGGAAACGCTCTGGCGTCTGCTGCGGCGGTATCACATCCCGACCTTCGTTTTCCTCAATAAGATGGACCTGCCCGGCCCCGGCCGGGAGGCGCTGCTGGAACAGCTCAACCATCGGCTGGGGGATGGCTTTGTGGATTTCGGGGCCGATGCGTCAGCCCGCGACGAAGCGCTGGCCCTCTGCGACGAGCGGCTGATGGAAACCGTCCTCGACAAAGGGGAGCTGACCGATGCCGACATTCTCCCGGCTATCGCCCGGCGGCATGTTTTTCCATGCTGGTTCGGCGCAGCGCTCAGGCTGGAGGGTGTGGACGAGCTTTTGGCCGGGCTGGACCGCTTCACCCGCCCGGCTCCCGCGCTGGAAGCTTTCGGTGCACGGGTGTTCAAGATCTCGCAGGATGAGCAGGGGGCACGGCTGACCTGGCTGCGCGTGACCGGCGGCGAACTGAAGGTCAAGGCCCAGCTCACCGGCGAAGTGGACGGGGAGCCCTGGGCCGAAAAGGCCAACCAGCTCCGCCTTTATTCCGGTGCCAGGTATACGCTGGCCGAGCGCATCGGGCCGGGGCAGGTCTGCGCCGTCACCGGACTGACCAAAGCCCGCCCCGGCGAGGGGCTGGGCGCAGAGCGGGACGGCGACCTGCCGGTCCTGGAGCCGGTGCTGAGCTATCAGGTGCTTCTGCCGGAGGGGGCCGACGTCCACGCAGCTCTCGGCAAGCTCCACCGGCTGGAAGAAGAGGAACCCCAGCTCCACGTCGTCTGGAACGAGACGCTGGGCGAGATCCATGTCCAGCTCATGGGCGAGATCCAGCTGGAGGTGCTCCGGAGCCTGCTGGCAGAGCGCTATGGGCTGGAGGTGTGCTTCGGCCCCGGCGGCATTTTATATAAGGAGACGATCACCGAGGCCATCGAGGGCGTGGGCCACTATGAGCCGCTTCGCCACTATGCCGAAGTCCACCTCAAGCTGGAACCTCTGCCCCGCGGCAGCGGGATGCAGTTTGCGGCCGACTGCCGCGAAGAAGTGCTGGACAAGAACTGGCAGCGTCTGGTGTTGACCCATCTCGAAGAAAAACAGCACCTTGGTGTGCTGGCCGGTGCCCCGCTGACCGATGTGAAGATCACCCTCATCGCGGGCCGCGCCCACCTCAAGCACACCGAGGGCGGCGACTTCCGGCAGGCGACCTACCGCGCGGTGCGGCAGGGCCTGATGATGGCCGCGCAGATCCACAAAACGCAGCTGCTGGAGCCGTGGTACGCCTTCCGGCTGGAACTTCCGGCCGAGAATGTGGGCCGTGCGATGAACGACATCCAGCAGATGGGCGGCAGCTTCGACCCGCCCCAGACGGCCCTGGACGGCCAGACGGCCACTCTGACCGGCACAGCCCCGGCCTCCACGATGCGCAGCTACCCGATGGATGTGGTGGGCTACACGCGGGGCCGGGGGCACCTGAGTCTGACGCTGGATGGCTACCGCCCCTGCCACAACACCGACGAGGTGCTGGCGGCCATTGGCTACGAGCCGGAACACGACCTCGACAACCCGGCGGATTCGGTCTTCTGCTCCCATGGGGCCGGGTTCGTGGTGCCCTGGGAACAGGTGCGCAGCCACATGCATGTGGACAGCGGCTGGGGCAGGACCGCCCGCCCGGCGGAAGAGACCGCTGCCCGGCCCCGCCGGATGGCCGCCTACCGCGCCACACTGGAAGAGGACGCCGAGCTGCTGAAGATCTTTGAACAGACCTATGGCCCCATCAAGCGGGACCCGCTGGCCGCATTCCGCCCGGCCCGGAAGACCGAGCGCCCGGATTTTGACGCCGAGCAGTGGGAGATCGCGCCCGAATACCTGCTGGTGGATGGCTACAACATCATCTTTGCATGGGATGAGCTGAACGAGCTTTCCAAACAGAGCCTTGATGCCGCCCGCAAAAAGCTGATGGACATCCTGTGCAACTATCAGGGGTTCAAAAAGTGTGTGCTCATCCTCGTGTTCGATGCCTACCGTGTGCCGGGCAGCCCCGGCGTCATCGAGCAATACCACAACATCCACGTCGTCTACACCAAGGAGGCCGAGACGGCGGATATGTTCATCGAGCATGTCACTCACGAGATCGGCAAGGGGCGGCGGGTCCGCGTGGCCACCTCCGACGGCATGGAACAGATCATCATTCTGGGCCACGGTGCCCTCCGCGTCTCGGCCCGCATGTTCCATCAGGAAGTGCAGGAGGTCGAGAAGGAGATCCGGAACTATTTGCAGGGAGAGGTGTAAACCTTATGAAAACAGACGCCGCGTATGTTTGGACGTGTCTTCGCCCCCGCCCGCGGGACAGCCACAAAGGCACCTTCGGGGCCGTGCTGGCCGTGGCAGGCAGCGCCAGCTACCGGGGCGCGGCGGCGCTGGCGGTGGAGGGCGCTCTGCGCACCGGTGCGGGCATCGTCACGCTGGCCAGCGTGGAACCGGTGCTGGCGGCGGTGTCTGCCCGCCTGCCGGAGTGCTGCCTCTGCCCCTGCGAGGCCGGGGCCGAATGCGGCATCGCGCCGGAAAACATCCCCCGCATCCAGCGCCAGAAGGCGACCGTCCTTCTGCTGGGGCCGGGTCTGGGCTACACGGCCCAGAGCGCGGCCCGCGCTGCCGAGACCCGGACGCTGGTGCAAACGCTCCTGCCCGGCTTTGCGGGCAGTGCCGTGCTGGACGCCGACGGCCTGAACGCTGCCGCCGACCTGCTGCAAGCTGGAAAAACGCTTCATCCGATGGGTGAACTGATTTTAACGCCCCACCCCGGCGAGATGGCTCGGCTGACCGGGCTGTCCGCTGCGGCCATCCACGCCGACCGGGAGGGCACCGCCCTGCGGTTTGCCAGAGAATGGAACGCCGTGGTCGTGCTCAAGGGGGCGCAGACGGTCATCGCGGCCCCGGATGGCCGGTGCGCGGTGAACCCCACCGGCAACCCCGGCTTGTCGCGCGGGGGCAGCGGCGATGTGCTGGCCGGCATGACCAGCGCTCTGCTGGCCTGCGGGCTGCCTGCCTTTGAGGCTGCCGTCTGCGCGGTCTACCTCCACGGGGCCGCTGCCGACCGCGCCGCCGCCGTGCACGGCGAAGCCGGGATGCTCCCGCACGACCTTTTTGCGGCCCTCGGCACCCTGTTTGCCGAGAACGGCCGCTGAACCAGAGAACCAAAAGAAACGCTTCCTTTCCGCCGGATTTGTGTTATACTGGACGTGTAACCAAATCTGCTGGAAAGGGGCGTTTTTTGTTATGGTTCCTGCGCTGGAAAAGATCATCCAGGAGAGCGACAGCATCGTCTTCTTCGGCGGTGCGGGCGTCTCCACGGAGAGCGGCATCCCGGACTTCCGGAGCGTGGACGGGCTGTATCATCAGAAATACGATTACCCGCCCGAAACCATCCTGAGCCACACCTTCTGGGAACAAAATCCAGAGGAATTTTACCGTTTTTACCGCGATAAGCTCATCGTGAAAGGGGCAAGGCCCAATGCAGCCCATCTGCGGCTGGCCAAACTCGAACGCGAGGGCAGGCTGAAAGCGGTCGTCACCCAGAACATCGACGGCCTGCACCAGGCGGCGGGGTCCAAAACGGTTTATGAGCTGCACGGCAGCACCCTGCGCAACTACTGCACCGGATGCGGCAAGTTCTACGACATCGACTTCATTGCCAACAGCACCGGTGTGCCTCGCTGCCCGGACTGCGGCGGCATCGTCAAGCCGGACGTGGTCCTTTACGAAGAGGGTCTGGACGACGAGGTCGTCTCCGGGGCCGTGCAGGCCATCCGCCGGGCCGATACCCTCATCGTGGGCGGCACCAGTCTGGTGGTCTACCCGGCGGCGGGGCTGCTGCGGTATTTCCGGGGTCGGCATCTCGTCGTCATCAACATGCAGCCCACCCCGGCGGACGAAAGCGCAGACCTGTGCATCGCCCAGCCCATCGGGCAGGTGCTCCGTGAGGACGTGGAATTGGAGGAGAAGCGATGAAAGCCGTCATTCTGGAACGCTATGTCATGCACGAGGGCGACCTCGACTGGTCGGGGGTCAAGGCCCTCATCCCGGATACCACCAGCTACGTCCGCACGGCCTACGAGGAGATCGCGCCCCGCATCGGGGATGCCGAGGTCGTCTTCCTCAACAAATGCCGGATGGATGAAGCCATCCTGGCCCAGTGCCCGAACCTGAAGTTCGTGGGCATCATCGCCACCGGCACCGACAATCTGGATCTGGACGCCTGCCGCCGCCATGGCGTGGCTGTGGCGAATGTGCCCGGCTACTCGACCTACAGCGTGGCGCAGATGACCTTCAGCCTGCTGCTGGCCATCGTCCAGTGTGCCGAGCGGTATGACCGCGCCGTCAAGGACGGCCTGTGGCAGCTGGACATCCCGGCAGGCTACGGCCTGCTGCCCCAGATGGAGCTGTACGGCAAGACCTTCGGCATCTACGGCTACGGCAGCATCGGGCGGCAGACGGCCCGCATCGCCAGAGCATTCGGGATGCGGGTGCTCGTCTGCACCCGGACCGTCCGGCCGGAATATGCCGCCGACGGTGTGGAGTTCGTGCCGTTTGCCGACCTGCTGAAGGAAAGCGACGTCCTCAGCCTCCACTGCCCGGCCACGTCCCAGACGCGGGGGCTCATCGGTGCGGAGGCACTGGCGCAGATGAAGCCCGGTGCCATCCTGCTGAACACCGCGCGCGGTGCCCTTGTGGACGAAGCAGCGGTCACGGCGGCGCTCCGCAGCGGGCAGCTGGGCTTTTATGGGGCCGACGCCTTTGCCACCGAACCCCTCCCGGCGGACAGCCCGCTCCGGAAGGAGCCCCACGCCCTCCTCACCCCGCACATTGCATGGACGACAAAGGAAGCGCTGCAGAACCTGATGGACATCACCACCCGGAACCTGCGCACCTTCCTGGACGGAAACGGCGAGCACATCGTCAACCGATAACAATAAAAAAGGAGAACGAATCATGCAGGCAACCATCCACAACGAATTTCTGACTCTGACCGTGGACACCCTTGGCGCGGAGGCCGTCAGCCTGAAGAACGCAGCGGGCGAAGAGCTGCTCTGGCAGGCCGACCCGGCGGTCTGGAAGCGTCATGCGCCCATCCTCTTCCCCTGGACCGGCAAACTGCCCGGCGGCACCTTCACCCATGGCGGCAAGACCTACAAGGGCGGCCAGCACGGCTTTGCACGGGATCTGGAGCACACCCTGCTCCGCGCCGAGGGTGACACCATTGAGCTGGAACTGCGCTCGGACGATGCGATCAAGGCCGAGCGCTTCCCCTTCGATTTTGTCCTCACCAGCACCTTCCGGCTGGAGGGGAAGACCGTCCACCACACCCTGACGGTCGCGAACCCCGAAACCGCCGCAGAGGAGCTGCGCTTCGGCATCGGCTACCACCCGGCCTTCCGCATCCCCTTTGATGCCAGCCACACCACCACCGATTACGAGTTCCGCTTCGACCAGCCCGAAAGCCCGATGATCCTGGACGCTTACCCCAACGGCCTGCTGACCGGCAGGTGCGGCTACCGGTGGAAAAACGTCTCCGCCATCCCGCTCACGGACGACCTCTTCGCCAACGACAGCTTCTGCATGGCGGGCCTGCGCACCAGGACGCTGGGCATCTACGAAAAGGACACCGGCCGCCACATCGTCTGCAACGTCGAGGGCTACCCGTATTCTCTCATCTGGTCGGCCCCGGCAAAACCGGTCCGCTTCGTCTGCATCGAGCCGTGGCAGTCCCTGCCCGGTGCCGAGAACGACCCGCAGGCCTGGACCGAACGCGCTGCCGCCGCCTGCCTCGCCCCCGGCCAGCACTGGGCCACGACCCTGAGCACGACATTCGAGCGCTGAAGCAAAATTTGGCAAAGAATCCGGAAAACCTCTTGACAGCGAAGACGCAGTCTGATTTAATAAGACCCGATAAAAGGGAGTAAAGAGCGCTCCGCAGGGTCTGCGGGGTGCTGCATGGCAGCGTCATCACGGCAGAAATGCCCGATGTCATGTGTTCGCTTGAGACTTTTGTCACAGACAGGGTGCTGTGGCAGGAGTCTCTTTTTTCTTGCCTTTGGCACCGGAACACGAGGAGGTAAAACTATGAACTTTCTGAACACGTTCGCCGGGCTCTTTTCCAATTTCGGGAATCTGACCTGGCAGATGGTGGTGATGTGGGGCATCGGTGCGCTGCTCATCTACCTTGCCATCGCAAAAAAGATGGAGCCGAGCCTGCTGCTGCCCATGGGCTTTGGTGCCATTCTGGTCAACCTGCCCCTGTCGGGTGCCATCACCCAGGGTGAGACCGTCGGCCCCATTTCGGCCCTGTTTGAGGCGGGCATGTCCAACGAGCTGTTCCCGCTGCTGCTCTTCATCGGCATCGGCGCCATGATCGACTTTGGCCCCCTGCTGGAAAAGCCGTGGCTTATGCTCTTTGGTGCGGCAGCACAGTTCGGCATCTTTTTCACGCTGTTCCTGGCGGGCTTCTTCTTTGACCTGAAGGATGCCGCGTCCATCGCCGTGATCGGTGCAGCCGACGGACCCACCGCCATTTTCGTGGCAAACACCCTCAACTCCCAGTATCTCGGTGCCATTATGGTGGCTGCCTACAGCTACATGGCGCTGGTGCCCATCGTGCAGCCGCCGGTCATCAGGCTGCTGACCACCCGGAAGGAACGCCGCATTCGGATGTCCTACGAGAAGGGCAGCGTCTCCCAGCTGACCAAGATCCTGTTCCCGATCGTTGTGACCATCATCGCGGGCATGGTGGCTCCGGCCAGCGTGGCGCTGGTCGGCTTCCTGATGTTCGGCAACCTGCTGCGGGAGTGCGGCGTGCTGAATGTGCTGAGTGAAACGGCACAGAATGTGCTGGCGAACCTCATCACCATCGTGTTGGGCCTGACCGTGGCCGGGCAGATGACCGCAGACAAGTTCGTCCGGCCCGATACCCTGCTGATCCTCGCACTGGGTCTGGTGGCCTTTGTCTTCGATACCGCAGGCGGTGTGCTGTTTGCAAAGCTGCTGAACCTCTTCCTGCCGGAGGGCAAAAAGCTGAACCCGATGATCGGCGCTGCCGGCATCTCGGCCTTCCCCATGAGCGGCCGCGTCGTCAACAAGATGGGCCTGGAAGAGGACAACCAGAATTTCCTGCTGATGTACTCCATCAGCGTCAACGTTTCGGGGCAGATCGCGTCCGTCATTGCAGGCGGCCTGATCCTGACTCTGATGGCTTAACGGAGGTGTGTTTATGCTTCATCTTTCTTCGTGGATGACCACTCTGCCCATCATGGTGATCGGAATGGTCGGCATCATCCTCGTCATCGGTGTGCTGGTCCTGGCGGTGATGCTGCTGAACCGGCTGACGGGCCGGAAATAAGACCGGACCGGAAAAAAACAGAAAAGGCGATGCAGTCGTACAAAAACTGCATCGCCTTTTTGCTTGCAAAAAATTACAGGGCCTGGATGGCGGTCTGGATGCGCTCGGCGGCGATCCGGGTCTTCTCCGCATCGCCGAAAGCGGTCAGGCGGAAATAGCCCTCGCCGCATGCACCGAAGCCGACGCCGGGGGTGCCGACGACGCCGCAGTTCTCCAGCAGCCAGTCGAAGAACTCCCAGCTCTTCATGTTGCCGGGGCAGCGCAGCCAGATGTAGGGGCTGTTCTTGCCGCCGCAGTACCACACGCCGCATGCGTCCAGCGCATCGGCGATGACCTTGGCGTTCTGGCGGTAGTAGTCGAGGTTCTGCTGGATCTCGGCCATGCCGCTCTCGGTGAAGACGGCGGCAGCGGCGCGCTGCACGACGTAGGGCACACCGTTGAACTTGGTGGTCTGACGGCGCAGCCAGAGTTTGTTCAGGTTCATGCCCTCGCGCTCCAGCTCCTTGGGCACGATGGTGTAGCCGCAGCGGGTGCCGGTGAAGCCTGCGATCTTGGAGAAGGAGCAGATCTCGATGGCGCATTCGCGGGCACCCTCGATCTCGAAGATGCTGCGGGCCAGGTGCTCGTCGGTGATGAAGCACTCGTAGGCGGCATCGTAGAGGATGACGGCGTTGTTCTTGCGGGCATAGGCCACCCACTCCTTGAGCTGCTCGCGGGTGTAAGCGGCACCGGTGGGGTTGTTGGGGCTGCAAATATAGATGATGTCTGCCTTCACATTCTCATCGGGCATCCCCAGGAACCCGTTCTCCTGGCTGGTGCGGCCGTAGATGATCCTGCGGCCGTCGGTCACGTTGTCGTCCACGTAGGTAGGGTAGACGGGGTCCGGCACCAGAACGGTGTTGTCCACATCGAACAGACCCAGCACGTTGGCCAGGTCGCTCTTGGCACCGTCGGAGATGAAGATCTCATCCTCGTCCAGCCGGGTGCCGCGGCCGGCATAGTAGCCCTGGATGGCCTGCTTCAGGAAGGGGTAGCCCTGCTCCGGGCCGTAGCCGTGGAAGCCTTCCTTGGTGCCCATCTCAGCGGCGGCGTCCTGCATGGCAGTGACGACGCACTTGGCCAGAGGCTGGGTCACATCGCCGATGCCCAGGCGGATGATCTCTTTTTCGGGGTGTGCTTCCTGATAGGCGGCGACCTTGTGGGCAATGTCCACGAACAGATAGCTTGCCTTCAGCTCGCCGTAATGATGATTCATTTTCATTGTATGTTCCCTCGATTCTTTCTAACGTTAGACTTCGATCACAGCTTCGTAAACGGTGGAGGCCGCGCCGGTCATGAGCAGCTGCCGGCCGGGCAGGACCCGGATGGTCAGCTCGCCGCCGCGCAGCGCCACATGGACGTCCTCGCCCGCGGGGCACAGGCCCTGCTCCACCAGAGCGGCCACCGTGGCGCAGGTGCCGGTGCCGCAGGCCCAGGTCTCGCCGCTGCCGCGCTCCCACACCCGCATCTTCAGGTGGGTGGCATCCACCACCTGCACGAACTCGGTGTTGATGCGCTCCGGGAAGTTGGCATGATGCTCAAAGGCCGGGCCGATCTCCTCCAGCCTCAGGGCATCCACATCCGGCACAACGGTCACACAGTGGGGGTTGCCCACATTGATGCAGGTGACCCGCCAGAGGTTATCGTCCACTTCCAGTGGGACATCCACCAGAGGTGCACCTCCCATGTTCACAGCGGGCAGGTCGGCGGGCAGCGTGCTGTAGGCCCCT
>OGNC01001039.1_pt1 | contig 14288 bp, 12 predicted proteins | sample 1573311 | NCBI WGS metagenome assembly OGNC01 (sample SAMEA2581889, study PRJEB24529) | metagenome | biome: Human gut stool | place: China | collected 2011
ACGGCACCTTCTTTGAGATGCTGGGCAACTTCTCCTTCCAGGATTACTTCAAGGAAGAGGTCATCCCCTGGGCATGGGAGTTCCTGACCAGCGACGAGTGGATGGCCATCCCCAAGGATAAGCTCCACATCTCTGTCTACGAAGAGGACGATGAGGCTTACGACATCTGGACCAAGAAGGTGGGCATCGCCCCCGACCACATGGTCCGTCTGGGCAAGGAAGATAACTTCTGGGAGCATGGCTCCGGCCCGTGCGGCCCCTGCTCGGAGATCTACTTCGACCGCGGCCCGGAGTACGGCTGCGGCAAGCCCGGCTGCACCGTGGGCTGCGAGTGCGACCGCTATATCGAGATCTGGAACAACGTGTTCAGCCAGTTCGACAACGACGGCCACAACAACTACACCGAGCTGAAGCAGAAGAACATCGACACCGGTATGGGTCTGGAGCGTCTGGCCTGCGTGTGCCAGAACGTGGACAGCCTGTTCGATGTGGATACCGTTATGAACATCACCCACAAGGTCAGCGAGCTGACCGGCGCCCACTACGGCGAGACGGAGAAGCGGGACGTGAGCCTGCGCGTCATCACCGACCACATCCGCTCCGCCACGTTCATGATCTGCGACGGCATCCTGCCCAGCAACGAGGGCCGCGGCTATGTGCTGCGCCGCCTGCTGCGCCGCGCCGCCCGCCACGGCAAGCTGCTGGGCGTCAACGAGCCGTTCCTCTATCAGGTGGTGGATACTGTGGTGCATGAGAACGAGTGCCAGTACCCCGACCTGCGGGAGAAGCAGAGCTATATCACCAAGGTCATCCGCACCGAGGAGGAGAATTTCGCCCGCACCATCGACGGCGGTATGCGGATCTACGGCGAGATGCTGGCGGCCCACAAGGAGAAGGGCGAGACGGTGTTCTCCGGCAGCGACGCCTTCAAGCTGTACGACACCTTCGGCTTCCCCATCGACCTGACGGCGGAGATGGCGGCCGAGGAGGGCATGACCGTGGACGAGACGGCCTTCCAGACCCTGATGACCGAGCAGAAGGAGCGCGCCCGCGAGGCCCGCAAGGCGCTGGGCGATCTGGGCTGGGCCGGCGTGGAGTTCGGCAAGGATATGCCCGCCACCGTGTTTGCCGGCTACGAGTACGACAAGCTGGACGACGCCAATGTGCTGGCCATCGTGACCGATGGGCAGCTGGTGGAGGAGATCGTCAGCGGCATGGACGCCATCGTGGTGCTGGATCAGACCCCGTTCTACGCCGAGATGGGCGGTCAGGTGGCTGACCGCGGCGTCATCACCGCCGACGGCGCGGAGTTCGTGGTGACCGACGTCCAGAAGAACAAGGGCGGCAAGTATATGCACTACGGCAAGCTGCTGCGTGGCGCCCTCCATGTGGGCGACAGCGTTTCTCCTGCCATCGATACGGAGCGCCGCAGCGCCGTTCGCCGCGCCCATACCGCCACCCACCTGCTGGATGCCGCGCTGAAGAAGGTGCTGGGCGACCACGTCCATCAGGCAGGCTCTCTGGTGGAGCCGGATCGTCTGCGCTTCGACTTTACCCACTTTGAGGCCATCACCCCTGAGCAGATCCTGCAGGTGGAGGATCTGGTGAACGACGCGGTGCTGGACGGCCTGTCCGTCACCACCGAGGAGCTGCCGCTGGCAGAGGCCAAGGCTCGTGGCGCCGTGGCCACCTTCGGCGAGAAGTACGGCGAGACAGTGCGCGTAGTGACCATGGGCGAGTTCTCCATGGAGCTGTGCGGCGGCACCCATCTGGACAACACCGCCAAGGCCGGTATGTTCCGCATCAAGTCCGAGAGCAGCGTGGCCTCCGGCGTCCGCCGCATCGAGGCCACCACCGGCAAGGTGTCTCTGGAGGAGACCCGCCACGGCCGCACCACGCTGCTGAAGGCCGCCCAGTTCTTCAAGACCGCTCCCGGCAGCATTCTGGAGCGCATGGAGCAGCAGGCCAACGAGATGAAGGAGCTGCGCCAGGCTGTGGAGAAGTTCAAGGCCGAGGCGTCTCTGGGCGAGGCCAAGCAGGTCATGGCGTCCGCCAAGACCGTGGGCGGCCTGCACATCATCACCAGCACCCGTCAGGGTCTGGACGCCAACGCCCTGCGTACCATGGGCGACTTCCTGCGGGACAAGGACCCCGCCGTGGTGGCAGTGCTGGCCAGCATCGTCGGCGAGAAGGTCAGCTTCCTGGCGGTCTGCGGCAAGGAGGCCGTGGCAAAGGGCATCAAGGCCGGCGAGTTGGTGAAGTCCGTGTCCGCCGTGTGCGGCGGTAAGGGCGGCGGCAAGCCCGACAGCGCCATGGGCGGCGGCACCGATCTGCTGAAGATAGACGATGCGCTGGCCACGGTGGACGATTTCGTGTCCTCCAAGCTGGGCTGAGAAAACAAAAACACCGCCGTCCCGCTCCGCCGGGGCGGGACGGCGTGAAAAAACCATCGAAAGGAGACAGACCATGAAGAACGATTGCCTGTTCTGCGCCATCATCGACGGCGAGATCCCCAGCAACAAGGTCTACGAGGACGAGCAGTGCTACGCCTTCTACGACATCGACCCCCAGGCGCCCACCCATTTTCTGGTGGTACCCAAGGAGCATATCTGCTGCGCCAACGCCATTACGGCGGACAACAGCGCCGTGGTGGCTCACTGCTTTGAGGTCATCGTGAAGATCTGCAAGGAGCTGGGTGTGGAGAGCTACCGCATCGTCAACAACTGCGGCGATCAGGCGGGGCAGACCGTCAAGCACCTGCACTTCCATGTGCTGGCCGGCCGCGACATGACGTGGCCTCCGGGCTGAGATAACCAGAAAAGGGACGGCATACGCCGTCCCTTTTTGCTTGTCTCCCCGGGGAAACTATGCTACAATACCGGTATTCCGACCCACTGGATCTACAGCAGGAGGTACATATGGAGAAAAACGGAACGGTCATGGACTATCTGCGCTGGCGGGGCGATCTGCCCTTCTGCCGGGACGGCTTCAACGAGGTGGACAATCTGGTGCTGTGCATCATCTCCTATATCAATTTTCGCCGGTTTGACGATCTGAAGACCACCGACCCCGCCAAGGCCGTGGCGCTGCCGGAGGTAGCCGCCCGCCTGACGGAGGAGGACGAGCAGCGCGGCCTGTCGGAGCTGGAGTATATCCCACTGATGCGTCTGGCGGCGGAGACGGAGCGCTTCCGCGATGTGCGGATGTTCGGCTTCACCCATGAGTGGGACGAGGCGAAGGAGATGCAGTTCGACGCCGTATCCTACCTGCTGCCGGACGATACACTGTTCGTGGCATTCATGGGTACTGACACCTCGCTGGTGGGGTGGAAGGAGGACTTCAACATGAGCTTCCTCTCCGCTGTGCCGGCGCAGGAGCGCGCCGCCGCCTACACCGTGGAGATGGCCGCCGCCTGCCGGAGATGCAAGCTGCGGATCGGCGGTCACAGCAAGGGCGGCAATCTGGCGGCGTGGGCCGCCATCCATATCCCGGAAAACCTGCAAAAGAGACGGCTGCTGGCCGCCTACAACAACGATGGCCCCGGCTTCTCCCACGATATGGTGGACTCCGAGGCGTACCGCCGGGTGGCGGATAAGCTCCACACCTATGTGCCGGAATCCTCCATCGTGGGCGTCCTGCTGGAGCACGCGGAGGATTACGCCGTTATCGACAGCAGCAACCGCTCCATCATGCAGCATGAGCCGCTGTCATGGAACGTGCTGGGAGCGCGGTTCATCCGCTTGGGAGAGCGCTCTCAGATGGGCAAGCTCAGCGACGACGTGCTGCGTCAGTGGATCGGCTCCATGACCCCGCAGGAGCGGGAGCAGTTCTCCGACGCCCTGTTCGATGTGCTGAGCCTGTCCGGTAAGGCCCGGACGCTGGACGACCTGCGCACCGGCGGACTGGCGGGCGGCGCGGCGCTGCTGAAGCAGTACAACGGCGCGGATGAGGAGGACAAGAAGATCATCTCCGAGATATTCCGCCGTCTGGCGGTGGATGTGAAGGCAGAGCTGAAGAAGGCCGCCGGACAGAGCCTGAAGACAGCGGAAAAGAGTCTGGCCGACATGAAGCACGCCATCACCGGCTTCGCAAAGGGCGACAAGACCGATAAATGACCGGCAGCGCCCCTCCGTACAGACGGAGGGGCGCTGTGATTTTCCGTGGTTGACGGTTACGGCGGCGCGTTGTATAATAAACTGATTTACTATATAAAACACGGGGGTACGGCCTTTATGTGGATCGCAAAGGATTGGCAGGATTACGAGCTGCTGGACTGCGGCGGCGGTGAAAAGCTGGAGCGCTGGGATAAGCAGATATTGGTGCGCCCCGACCCGCAGGCCATCTGGGAGACGGATCGCCGCGACCGGCGGTGGAAGACCGCCAACGCCCGGTACTCCCGCTCCTCCACCGGCGGCGGACACTGGGACAAGAGCAAGCTGCCGGAGAGCTGGCCCATCCACTATAAGGAACTGACGTTTCAGGTCAAGCCCATGAACTTCAAACACACCGGATTGTTTCCGGAGCAGGCCGCCAACTGGGATTTCGCCATGGAGCAGATCCGCACGGCGGGGCGTCCCATCCGGGTGCTGAACCTGTTCGCCTACACCGGCGGCGCCACGGTGGCGTGCGCCAAGGCGGGCGCCAGCGTCTGCCATGTGGACGCGGCCAAGGGCATGGTGGCGTGGGCCAAGGATAACGCGCGGCTCAGCGGCCTTGCCGACGCGCCCATCCGCTGGATCGTGGATGACTGCGCCAAGTTCGTGGAGCGCGAGATCCGCCGGGGCAAGACGTATGACGCCATCATCATGGATCCGCCCAGCTACGGCCGCGGCCCCTCCGGGGAGGTCTGGAAGCTGGAGGAGAACCTGTATCCCTTCGTCCGGCTGTGCGCGCAGGTGCTGTCGGACAACCCCCTGTTCGTCATCCTCAACAGCTACACGACGGGGCTTGCCCCCTCGGTGCTGGGATATATCCTGCAAATGCTGGTAGGGCGCAGATTCGGCGGCCACGTGACGTGGGACGAGCTGGGGCTGCCCTGCACCGATTCCGGCATGGCGCTGCCCTGCGGCGCCACGGGGCGTTGGTGCGCCGACTGACCAAGAACGGAGATATAACGCAATGTCGACCATGATCGAAACAAAAGACCTGACCTTCACCTACCCCGCGCCGGAGGGAGAGACGAATCCCCCTGCCCTCAACGGCGTATCCGTAGAGATAGAGAAGGGCAGCTTCGTGGTGGTGCTGGGCCACAACGGTTCCGGCAAATCCACCCTTGCCAAGCATATGAACGCGGTGCTGCTGCCCGGCGGCGGCGCCGTGTATGTGGAGGGGATGGACACCCGTGACGAGTCGCTGCTGCTGGAGATCCGGCGGCGCACCGGCATGGTGTTCCAGAACCCGGATAACCAGATCGTCGCCAACGTGGTGGAGGAGGACGTGGCCTTCGGGCCGGAGAATCTGGGCGTCCCCACGGCGGAGATACGCCGCCGGGTGGATGACGCGCTGGCCGCCGTAGGTATGGAGAAATTCGCCTGCCACGCGCCCCACCTGCTGTCCGGCGGACAGAAGCAGCGTGTGGCTATCGCCGGCGTCATCGCCATGGAGCCGGAGTGCATCGTGCTGGATGAGGCCACCGCCATGCTGGATCCCGCCGGCCGGCGGGAGGTGCTGGACACCGTCCACCGCCTGAACCGGGAGATGGGCATCACCGTGGTGCTTATCACCCACCATATGTCGGAGGCGGAGGACGCCGACCGTGTCATCGTCATGAACGACGGCGTTGTGGTCATGGACGGTACGCCCCGGCAGGTCTTTGCGCGGGTGGAGGAGCTGCACGGCTTCGGCCTTGCCGCGCCGGACACGGTGGAGCTTTTATACGAACTGGGGCAGGCGGGTCTGCCCGTAACGCTGGACAGCCTGACGGTGGACCAGTGTGCCGATACCATTTGCCGCGCATTGGGCGGGGCGGAAGGGAAGTAACCTTGGAACCGATCTTACAGATAGAGCATTTGACTCACACCTATTCGGCGGGTACGCCGTTTCAGCGCAGCGCCGTGGAGGATATGAACCTGTCCGTGATGGACGGTGAATTCCTCGGCATCATCGGCCACACCGGCTCCGGCAAGTCCACACTGATCCAGCATCTCAACGGACTGCTCAAGCCCACGTCGGGCCGCATCCTGTTACAGGGCAAGGACATCTGGGCGGAGCCCAAGAAGATCCGGGATGTGCGGTTCCAGGTGGGACTGGTGTTCCAGTACCCGGAATACCAGCTGTTTGAGGAGACGGTGTATAAGGACATCGCCTTCGGCCCAAAGAACATGGGACTGGACGAGGAGGATATCGACCGCCGCGTCCGTTCCGCCGCTGCCTTCGTGGGGCTGACGGAGGCCATGCTGGACAAATCCCCCTTTGAGCTGTCCGGCGGCCAGAAGCGCCGCGTGGCCATTGCTGGCGTTATCGCCATGGAGCCGAAGGTGCTGGTGCTGGACGAGCCTACGGCGGGTCTTGACCCCCGCGGCCGGGACGATATTCTGGCACGCATACAGGACTATCACCGGGCGAAGCACGCCTCCGTGGTGCTGGTGAGCCACAGCATGGAGGAGATCGCCCGTAACGTGGACCGCATCGTGGTGCTGTCCGACAGCCATGTGCTCATGGAGGGCGCGCCCCGTCAGGTGTTCGCCCGCGCCCATGAGCTGGAGCAGGTGGGACTGGATATCCCGCAGGTGACGAAGGTGGCGCTGGCTCTGCGGCAGCGGGGACTGCCGGTGGACACGGCGGTCTACACCGTGGAGGCGCTGCGCGAGGCGCTGCTCCGGTTGAAAGGGGGCGCTGACGTATGCTGAAGGATATCACGCTGGGTCAGTATTTCCCCGGCGACACCCTCATCCACAAGCTGGATCCCCGGACAAAGCTGCTGTGCGTCATCTTATACATCGTAGCGCTGTTCAATGCAAAAGGCCCCCTGACCTACGGCATCATGATCGCTGTGCTGGCGGTGTGCATCCTCATCTCCCGCGTGGAGTGGAAAGCGCTGACAAGGGGCTTGAAGCCGGTCTATTTCATCGTGGCCTTCACCGCCATCATGAATATGTTCTTTACCAATGGTACGCCGGTGGCGGACGTGTGGCTGGTGCGCCACATCACATGGGAGGGCATCATTGCCGCCGTGCAGATGGTGCTGCGCATCGTCATGCTCATCATGGGTACGTTCCTCATGACCTACACCACCAGCCCCATCGCCCTGACCGACGGACTGGAGCACCTGCTCTCTCCCCTGAAAAAGCTACGGTTCCCGGTGCATGAGCTGGCCATGATGATGTCCATCGCCCTGCGCTTTATCCCCACGCTCATCGAGGAGACGGACAAGATCATGTCCGCCCAGAAGGCCCGCGGCGCGGATTTCGAGTCGGGCAACATCTTCCAGCGCGCCAAGGCGCTGGTACCCATTCTGGTGCCGCTGTTCATCAGCGCGTTCCGCCGCGCCGACGAGCTGGCCACCGCCATGGAGTGCCGCTGCTACCACGGCGGCGAGGGTCGCACCGCCCTGCGCGTCCTGCGCTTCCGGCGGGCGGACTGGCTGTCGCTTGCGCTGTTCGTGGTGCTGACCGCCGGCGTCATCACCCTGAAAAAATTCGGATTCTGACATAGAAAGGAGGCGGCGCATTGCGTAATATCGCCCTGATCTTAATGTACAACGGCGCCGCCTACCACGGCTGGCAGGTGCAGAAGACGGAGACCTCCGTGGCCCAGACGCTGGAGCGCGGGCTGAGCATGGTCTGCGGCGAGCCCATCAAGGTCACCGGCTGCGGCCGCACCGACGCCGGCGTCCACGCCGAGCACTATGTGGCCAATTTCCGGACAAGCTCCCGTATCCCAGTGGACAGGCTGCCCTTTGCCGCCAACACCCACATTCCGGAGGATATCGTGGTCAAGGCGGCGTATGAGGTGGCGGAGGATTTCAACGCCATCGGCTCCTGCATCAAAAAGGAGTACACCTACCGCATCTATAACTCCCGCATCAAAAATCCCTTCTATGTGGACAGGGCCTATTTCTACCCCAAGCGGCTGGACGAGGCGGTGATGGACCGCGCCGCCCGGATGTTTGAGGGTACCCACGACTTTGCCGCCGTGCGGAGCGTAGGCACCAATGTCCGCAGCACGGTGCGTACCATCCACTACTGCCGCGTCACCCGCAACGGGGAGCTGCTGGAGTTGAAGGTCTGCGCCAACGGTTTTCTGTATAATATGGTACGTGCCATTACGGGCACGGTGCTCTACGCGGCGGAGGGCAAGCTGGCGCCGGAGGATATCCCGGTGATCCTGGATTCCGGCAACCGCACGCTGGCAGGCCCCACGGCGCCTCCCGGCGGCCTGTATCTCACCCGCGTATGGTACGAGGACGAACGACTCAATGGATAAGATGGCATTCGACCGCGGCAACCCGCAGGAGGAGCCGCCCCGCCGTGTGGCGAAGAAAAGTAAAAAGCGTTTTCTCTGGCTGACACTGGTGGCGCTGCTGGCGATGATCGCCGTGGTGCTGTCCATCCTGTATGACCGGGGCGAATTCGACGGCCTGCGCCGCCGGGTGCTGTACGCCAAGGCGCAGAAGGACGAAAACGGCTGCGCCCAGCTGTACCGCTACGCCAGCGACCAGTCCGGCAGCTTCGCCTCGCTGGAGGGCAGCCTTGCCACCGTCTCCATGCATCAGATCTCGGTGCTGGACGAGGCGGGCAAGAGCGTCTACGAGCAGGCGGTGAAGTTCCAGACGCCTGCGCTGGTTCGCAGCGCAGACCGGGCCGCCGCCTATGACGTGGGCGGCAAGACCATCTACGTCCTGTCTGCCAAGGGACTGGTCTGTCAGGTGGGTACCACCGGCGAGATCCTGTCTGTCGCCTTGAACGCCAGCGGCTATCTCACTGTGACCAGCAACGAAAGCGGCTGCAAGGCAGCCGTCCGGGTCTATGACGCCTCCGGCCAGCCGGTGTTTGCCTACCGCTCGGCGGATCGCTTTATCATGACCGCCGCCCTGTCCGCCGACAGCCGCACGCTGGCTGCTGTCACCATGGGACAGAGCAGCGGCGTCTTTACCAGCTATGTGGTGTTCTACCGCATCAACAGCGAGGCGGCGCTGACCACCAGCGCGCTGACGGGCAGCCTGATCTACGACCTGTTTCCCATGGGGGATCGGTTCTGCGCGGTGATGGAGGAGCAGCTCTGCTTTTTGGATCATGACGGCGAGGTCTGTGCCGCGTACAGCTACGGCGGCGACTACCTGCGCCGTGTGGACTGCGGCGGCGACGGCTATGCCGCGCTGCTGCTGGGCCGCTACCGCAACGGCACGCAGCACCGTATCGTCACGGTGGGCAGCGACGGCAGCGCGCTGGCCGCACTGGATGTGGACGGCGAGGTACTGAGCATCTCCGCGGCGGGGCGCTATGTGGCCGTCCTGTTCAGCGACCATATGACCATCTACGACAAGACACTGACGGAGTGCGCCCGTCTGGACGCCGTCAGCGAGGCGCGTCAGGTGCTGATGCGTGCCGACGGTTCCGCTGTGCTGGCGGGCTCTACCGCCGCCAGCCTGTATCTGCCGTAAGCGGCGAAGGAGGGGACTATGGCTATTTTTGTGGATATCTTCATGGCGGCGATCCTGCTGCTGGCACTCGTACTGGGCGTCCGTCAGGGCTTCGTCCAGAGCCTTGCCCGCGTGGCCATCGTGATCGTGGCGCTGCTGGGCGCGGCGTGGCTGGCCCAGCAGCTGGCGGAGCCTGCCGCCAAATGGCTGGAGCCGGTGTTGACCGAGAAGATCCAGCAGAAGCTCAGCGGGCAGACTGTCGCCGTGGACGACCCCAGTCTGGCTGCCGCCGGACTTTTGGAGACCTTCGGTTTTTCCGGCGATGTGCTGGATGAGCTGGTGCAGAGCGTCACCGATAAGGCACAGGAGATGGGGCAGACGCTGCTCACCGCCGTGGTATCCACGGTGCTGCACTCGGTAGCCTACGCCGTGGTGTATCTGCTGTCGTTTTTGCTGCTGCTGCTTGTGCTGCGGCTGCTGCTGGCGCCGCTGCACCTGTTCACGAAGCTGCCGGTGGTGCATGGCGTCAACGCCATACTGGGCGGTGCGCTGGGACTGGTGAAGGGGGCGCTGCTGCTTTTCTTCGCCGTCTGGCTGCTGCGCCGGTTCCAGATCCTCGTCACGCCGGAGCTGATCGGCCAGACCTACATCCTCCGCTTCTTCGCGGAGCATAGCCCCATGGAGCTTATTACATCCCTATGAAACCCCGGCCGCCGGCGGGTTTGACCGCGCCGGACAACGGCCATACTGATATCACCCCAACGGATAATGGAGGAATACCATGCAGCCTACACTTTGTTCCCGATGCAAAAAGAATGTGGCCGTTGTGTTCATCTCCCGCATGAACGAGAAGAACGAGATGGTCAACGAGGGCCTGTGCCTGAAATGCGCCGCCCAGCTGGGTCTGCCCCAGGTGGAGGACATGATGAAGCGCATGGGCATTACGCCGGAGGATCTGGAGAACATCAACAACGAGATGATGCAGGCCTTCGGCGGCGCAGAGGAGATGAACGACCTGCCGGACGGCGAGGACGAGGACGATGAGGAGAGCGGCAAGACCGCCACGTTCCCGTTTTTGAACCGCCTGTTCAACAACGGCAATCCGCCGGCGGAGCAGCCCCGCGAGAACGGCGGCAATGCCGGAGCGCAGCCCGCCGGCCGCAAAAAGGAGCAGAAACGCAAGTTTCTGGACAATTACTGCATCAATCTGAGCCAGCGCGCCCGCGACGGCAAGCTGGACGCCGTCATTGGGCGGGAGCAGGAGATCGAGCGCGTGGTGCAGATCCTGAACCGCCGCCAGAAGAACAATCCCTGCCTCATCGGTGAGCCGGGCGTAGGCAAGACCGCCATCGCCGAGGGACTGGCCCAGCGCATCGTCTCCGGCGACGTACCCTTCAAGCTGCGGCAGAAGGAGGTCTATCTTCTCGACCTCACCGCGCTGGTGGCGGGTACCCAGTTCCGCGGCCAGTTTGAAAGCCGCATGAAGGGGCTGATCGAGGAGATCCGCAAGGCGGGCAACATCATCCTCGTCATCGACGAGGTACACAACATCGTGGGCGCCGGCGATGCCGAGGGCAGCATGAACGCCGCCAATATCCTCAAGCCCGCTCTGAGCCGTGGCGAGATCCAGGTCATCGGCGCCACCACCTTCAACGAGTACCGCAAGCACATCGAAAAGGACACCGCGCTGGAGCGCCGGTTCCAGCCCGTCACCGTCAACGAGCCGAATATCGAGGATACGCTGAAGATTTTGCAGGGTATCGCCCATTACTACGAGCAGTTCCACGGCGTCTCCATCCCTCAGGGGGTGCTGCGTCAGGCGGTGCTGCTGTCCGAACGGTACATCACCGACCGCTACCTGCCGGATAAGGCCATCGACCTCATCGACGAGGCCTGCTCCGACAAGAACCTCCACGACCCCGACATCAACCGCCGTATGGAGCTGGAGCGTGAGCTGGAGAATCTCACCTTTGAGCGGGAGAATCTCATGTCCGCCCAGCCTGCCGAGGGGCAGGAGTTCACGCAGGAGGAGCTGGATCACCGCTATGCGCGCATCGCCGAGCTGCGCAGTCAGGAGCTGCGTGTCACCGATGAGCTGAACACCATCCGTGCCAAGGGTACGCCGCAGCTGACCATGGAGAACATCGCCCGCGTCATCGAGATGTGGACGAAGATCCCGGCCAGCAAGATCAAGGAGGAGGAGTTCAAGCGTCTGGCGGAGCTGGACCAGCGCCTGCGCGCCCATGTGGTGGGGCAGGACGAGGCCATTGCCGCCGTGTCCGCTGCCATCCGCCGCAACCGGGTGGGCATCTCGCCCAAGCACAAGCCGGTGAGCTTTATCTTCGTCGGCCCCACCGGTGTGGGCAAGACGGAGCTGGTCAAGCAGCTGGCGGACGACCTGTTCAACGCGCCGGAGTCTCTGATCCGGCTGGATATGTCCGAATTTATGGAGAAGCACTCTGTCTCCCGCATCGTCGGTTCGCCGCCGGGCTATGTGGGGTACGACGAGGCGGGACAGCTGACGGAGAAGATCCGCCGCAAGCCCTATTCCGTGGTGCTGTTCGACGAGATCGAGAAGGCGCACCCCGACGTGCTCAATGTGCTGCTGCAAATTCTGGACGACGGTCAGATCACCGACGCCCATGGCCGCAAGGTGAACTTTGAAAACACCGTCATCGTCATGACCAGCAACGCCGGCTCCGACAATAAGTCCGCCGGTGCGGTGGGCTTTGGCGGCAGCGCCGACCAGCAGGGGAAGGAACGCGCCATGAAGGCGCTGCAGGACTTCCTGCGCCCGGAGTTCCTCAACCGCGTGGACGAGATCATCTGCTTCAACCACCTGACGAAGGAGAATTTCACCGGCATCGCCCGCATCATGCTGGAGGAGCTGCGCACATCTCTCAGCGACAAGGGATATACCTTCCGCTACGACGACGCACTGGTGGACTATCTGGTGGAGAAGTCCTACTCCATGACCTACGGCGCCCGCAATCTGCGCCGCCAGATCCAGAAGGAGCTGGAGGATCCCATGGCCGCCCGCATCATCGACAGCTTTGAAAACCCCATCACCCAGATCAGCGCCACCGCCGCCGACGGCGTGGTGCAGCTGTACACACTGTGAGGTGCGCTATGTTGTTTCGCAAGGATATAGACCCGCGCTGCGCCTACTGCGCCCGGGGCAGCCGCATCAACGACGAGCAGGTGGCGTGCGTCAAACGGGGCGTGGTATCCGCCGCTAATCGCTGCGGCGCGTTCAAGTACGATCCGCTGAAGCGTGTGCCGCCCCGTCCGGCCAAGCTGGACGCCAGCCGTCTCAGCGAGGACGATTTCAAGCTGTAAGACCATATACTGTATAGATTCAGGAGAGCAGGGAGGGACTGTCATGCAGCCGAAGAAGGTATGGGCCGTGTATTTCAGCGGCACCGGCACAACGGAAAAGACGGTCCGGCGCATTGCGTCGGGTCTGTCCGCGGCGCTTTCCGCGCCTATGGAGGCATTCGACTTCACGCTGCCTGCTGCGCGGCAGGATGACCTGTCCTTCGACCCGGAGGATCTGGTGGTGTTGGGCGTACCTACCTACGCGGGGCGCGTACCCAACGTGCTGCTGCCCTACCTTACCGGGAAAGTCCACGGCGCCGCCACACCGGCGGTGCCTGTGGTGCTGTTCGGCAACCGGAATTTTGACGACTCTCTGATGGAACTGCGGAATATCATGACCGCCAACGGCTTTATGCCGGTGGCGGCGGCTGCCTTCGTGGGCGAGCACAGCTTCTCCCGCACGCTGGGCGCTGGGCGTCCCAACGCGGAGGATCTGGCACAGATGGATGACTTTGCCTGTGGTGCAGCGCAGAAGCTTCAGGAGCTTGCCGCATTGCCCACCGTTCCGGTATCCGTGACGGGGGAGGAGCCGATCCGGCCCTACTATACCCCTCGCGACCGTCACGGCGCGCCTATCAATATCCTGAAGGTCAAGCCCAAGACGGATATGGCGCTGTGCGGCGGCTGCGGCCTGTGCGCGGCGCGCTGTCCCATGGGCAGCATCGACCCTGCCGATGTGTCGCAGGTCAAGGGAATCTGCATCAAGTGCTGCGCCTGTGTGAAGGGGTGTCCCTCCGGGGCGAAGTACTTCGACGATCCTGGTTATCTCTACCACCAGCATGAGCTGGAGGAGATATACGCCAGACCGGCGGAAAACGCTCTATTTATATAGGTGAACCCCTCGTATTTCACAGCGTCTACGATAAGTTATACTTATCGTAGACGCTGTATTATCTAAGGTGAGGGAAAAGGCAAAAAAGGGGTTGCAATTGTTGGAAGGCTGTGGTATTCTAACCAAGCTGTCCGCGGGGACAACGGCAGAGAGCCGGCAAGCGGCCAACGAAAATTGTCAAAAATAAGTAAAATTAGTAGTTGACAAGATGCCAGATATCTGCTATGATAATGACTGTTCCGCGTGGGACGTGTACCTTGTAAATTAAACAACGAACGAAACGAAAAGCACCAGACGGGAGCACAGAAATGTGCAACTGAAAAGACTTGGTGGAGCCGGGTTAAGTCAATTACCGGCGAAGCTAAGTATAAAAAGTTTTAAGCTATGACAAATAGCTCTGTAAAGATTAGCTCGGTGGAAACGCCGTGTTGATACGATTTATAGAGAGTTTGATCCTGGCTCAGGACGAACGCTGGCGGCGTGCTTAACACATGCAAG
>OGNC01001042.1_pt1 | contig 14245 bp, 9 predicted proteins | sample 1573311 | NCBI WGS metagenome assembly OGNC01 (sample SAMEA2581889, study PRJEB24529) | metagenome | biome: Human gut stool | place: China | collected 2011
TACATATGGTTGTTGTCCTGTTCTGTTTCACAGTTGTGGACTTTTGCCTGATATGTATATTCATATTCAGACCAAAATAAACCACCACCTACACGTTTCCTCTGTTCATCATCATAAATGTCCCAAATGCCAGTGCTTCCATTGAAGGTTCCATAAACACGACTGGTCATCCAACTATCCTTGCATGTCTTCTTGTATTGTTGCTCTGAATATGGTCCTCTTACATTTTGATCTCTTTCCCAATCTATCCAATTGTCCTTTGTTGAATACCAGCCTGCTATGTTCTGAACATATTTAAGTGGGTATTGTTTAACAATTACTTGTTTTGAATCTTTGCCATCTTTAGTCTTTACAGAAAAGACTATGTACTTGGCTGTTAAGTTGATTGGAACAGCAGATTCGATATTGATCTTACCTTGGTATTTACCATTTTCATCGGTGCTCAAAGAAATTTTTGGATACAATTGAACATCTTTGCCGTTATCATCTTTTTCTGTATAGCCTTTCTTTATTGCGGTCTTTACACCATTTTTGTTATAATAGTAAACTTCATCTATGGAAATCTCCAACTCGTTAGAAGACTTATATGAGATAGAAGTATTGTCTGTCGCAATATTCTTCATAATCAAGCTCTGTGGATAAACCATCAGATACGAAGTATTGGCATCGATATCAGTAGTACCGCCATCCGACCAAGGGAGAACATCATAGACAACCTTACCAGTAGTGATGTAACCAATCTCAGAGCTACCGCCCTTGTTGTTGATCTTTGCATCAATGGTATAGATGGTGTTGCGGTTCAGCTTCTTGGCATCCTCACCGGTAGCCTTAGGGTCACGGACAGGAATCTTGTAATAGTTCATCTCCGTATTGCCATCGGCTGTAAGAGGAACCTGGAGGTAGATGGCTGGCGCCTTGGTGTCGTCATCCCACTGAGTGGCATAGCTGTAAGTGGTAACGGTATATTCGCCACTTCCACCTTGTGCTTCCACCATTTCACCATCCTTCAACTCAGATTCTGTATTGCTGCCGAAGATAGTAGTCTTGGCATTGTAGTTCTTCAACTGCCATTTTGCCTGACCAGCTGTATAGCCTTCTACGTCAACATGAATGGTAAGGGCAATCTTGGCAGCAGCACGAGCCAGATTAACTGGAATGGTCTGTGTTGGTTCCTTGGTTACCTGGTAGTTCTGCTCGCTACTCATCAGGAACATCTTGTTGCTGTTGCTGGTAGCATCGTATGGCTTCCAGATATCCTCGTCGGTCTGTACATCGCCTGAACCTGTGGCGTTAGCCACAGATTTCACGCTGTAAGTATTACCTTCCTGCAGATCTTTCTCCACTTTCCAGTTATTTTGAGCAATCACTTCCTCCTTGCCGCTCTGCAAGCCGTCAGTGAAAGTCTTATCTACCTTGCACTCATTATACTCACCAAACATCTTGATGTTGAATTTATAGAGCTTATCCTCGTTGAGTTTTGCGTTAGAAGCGGTAGTTGCTCTCGAAACCTTGTTGTCAAGGATGAGAGGCTTCACGCTCAACTGCTGAGCTCCCTGATAGATGAGCTCAGAGTCTTCTGCGCAACCCACAAGGGATAATCCCATGGTGAGAGCCATAAGTGCCAGTGTCGTATTCTTATATATATTCAACGTTTTCATGATGTTTGTCATTTATTGTTGTTTATATCTCATAGTTTACTTTACTTGGGTGAAAACCATATCGGTCTTCGTTCCCGTTCCTGTGGCTGTACCTTCGCTTCCATCAGAAGGGGCATTGATGATTACCTTCATGTTTGGACTATAGGCTACCATATAGACATGGCAGGTATAGTTGTCACGCTGGGTATAGTCGAGTACCGATCTTGGAACCACGTAGAAAGGAGCCACCTCTGTAGTGGTACCGTTGCCTGTAATCACGGTCATTACGTCAGCCAGATCGTAAGAACCATTAGCCTTTAACTTGTCGGCATAAATGAATCCGTAGTCTGGGCTATCTGTCTGGAGCACCCAGCTCTTACCATTGGTATTCATCTCCGTGAATGAGATCTTTGGTCCGAATGTTGCATTGTTGAATGCAATTTCACTACTATTTTCGCCATTCTTCTCGATGTTTGTCTTGATAGAGATGGCATCATTGAAAGTGTATTCTGCTCCGGTTTCCCAAGGCAATACTGTCGGTAAGACTTTCAGTTCCGCTGGATTCTCAGGATTACCTCCTCCTTCTCTGTCCACCTTGGCTGTTACGTCGTAGATGGTGTTGCGGTCGAGGCGATAGAGAGGCTCGTATTTGGTCCAATCTGTTGTTGCGGCATCATTATCTTCGAAGAGGCGCTTGTTTACCGGCACCTTGTAGAAGTAATCCTTGCCGTTGTATTTTGCCTTGAGCAGGATGTAGGTCTGCTTGCTGACATCGATTGGTTCTTCTGCCTTTGGATCCTTGCTTATGTCAATCCAACTGTTGGCGTATGAGTAGAACACAGCCTTGTTGTCTTGTGTGACGGCAGGAGCAGTTACCTTGCTGCTGGCAGCAGCTTCTGTATTCAATTCATTGTTTGTGCTGGTACCTTCTGCGATGATAGCGCCATCTGCTGCGTAGTGTATCAACTGGCAGGCATACTCTGTAGGAGCTACTGTGTTGCCGCTGGCATCTTGAACGTTGAGGCGAATCTTGGCAAGCGCTCTCTTCAGCTGGAACTTGATGTGAATCATTCCGTTCTCAATCTGTTTCGTCTCCTCCATCTTGGCATCCATCACGAATGAAGTCTGCTTTGCCTTGTGATTGAAGGTGGCTGCCTTGTTGATGGTGGCAGCTTTCAATTGATTCAATGTTGTGATTCCGCTGATATTATCCAGGTTTGCCACCAGATAGAGAGTGTTGCCTGTAATATCTGAACGCTTCAGCTGGTTGCTTTCCAACTTCTTGTGCTTGTAATCTGTAGTAGGACTGCCCTGAACAGAAGCATCTGTAAGAGGAAGACTCTTGACGAGCTTTCCGGCTGCATCGAAGACGAAGAGGTCGAGGCGATTGATCTTGTTTTCATTGAGATCTTCTGATCCATCCTCTACTGCTGCACGGGTAACAGCTGCACGGGTTTCAGTAGTAGAACCACCTACTTTGTATTCCAGCACTACATCGTAGTCGCAACTCGGTGTGCCGTCCATATCATCGCTCATGCAAGATGTGTTTGCAAGCCCTAAGAGGGCGATTGCACACATCGCAAAGTATTTTGATATTGCTTTCATTGTTTGCCCTCCTTATTTTAAATAATTAGTATAATGTCCACTATTGCTCTGAAGCTTATCGTAGGCAGTTCCCTGGGTAGCCTGCAGCTGGAAGATGCGGATGCGGGTTTTGGTTCCAGCAAACTTTCTTCCTTTCTGATACATACCTCCTGCATTATCAGGATTGATTTCTACTTCGTATTCATGGATACCATCCAGAGATACGGTTACGTAGAGGTCGGTATATACAGGATTGGTGCCCTTATCTTTTGCCCAGTCAGTCAACTCTGTCCATGAAGTACCGTTTGTCCATGGATTCACGGCTTCTACCTTGATCTGATAAGGATCTTTTCGGGCGATGCCTGTAGAAACGCAGTTGGTGCTTTCGGTAGATTTATCATAGTTGAAAGCAAACTCAGTAGGGTTGGTGAGATGTGCTTTCCAAACCAGTCCTGTAGGACCATCTACCTTGATATAGAAGGCTGCTCCCGATTTCTTATCCTCTAATATCTTATGGTCTGTATCCTTATATCTTGGATAGTTAACCAGACAGTAGAGACCTTCAGCGTCACCTCCTTTTGGGTTCAGGGTTGAACCTGTCTGCCAAGCAAACATCTGGCAATTTACATTGCTCCAGCTGATTTCAGAAGTTACCTTGTTCCAAGGCATTACCTGCCAGTCGAGGCAGAGGGCTCCACCCTGGAGGAAGTAGCCGTAAACTACGAGCTCTCGGTTGCGGATAGCGTTGCCGCTGGATGGAATTTTGAATTCCCGATATTTTTCGCTGCCGCCTTCTGCCAACTGATAGTAAATCTTACCTTTGATAGGCTTGTTGGTTTCACGAAGATAGCTCAAGTTATGTCCACCTATTTCCGTATTCATGCGGTCCATATAAGTCTGAGCGGTTTCGGTTTTTTCATCACGCTTATAAGTAAGCGGATCTGCTACAGCCTTGATTTTGGCATTCTCTACACCGTCAAGTTTGAGGGGAGTAGGAACATAAGAAGGAGTTCCGTACTTATTGCTTGTTGCAGCCTTGTTGGCATCAGCAGTTGCATAATCCTCTTCATCAGGAAAGACATAGCTTTCTGTAGGGAAGGTGTTTCCATCTATTTCAATTCTTGTTACCTTCACATTTTCTGTCAAGGCATCAGCATCTGCCGTGCGGGCGAAATAGAAGTGAAGCTTGGAAACGGCGCGAACTAGAGGAATCGAAATTCCTTTGTTCTTTGCCTCAATCTCAGTATCAGCTACGTGGTCGGCTATTTCTATGTTGGTAATGGCACGGGAAATAGGGAGACCCTTGCCGGTTGGTACTGCTGTAGTCTGAGCCTTGCCTTCTGCAGTAATGCCGAATGGATCATCGAAGGTTACACCTTGCAGGTCTGCTCGGGTGATGCTGCGGAAATCCGTGCCATTCAGCTTCTCTGCCATATTGGTACTCTCTGAGTTTGCCAGAATATAGAGGTCGATGTTTTTGAGTTCTTCACCGTTGATCTTACGCAAGAATCTCAAGTTCAGCGTGTAGTTGCCGTTGGCGGTACCTCCGCCAACAGCAGTAGGAGTGTTGTCTTCCTTGTAGGCGATAGGCTTGGCTTCTCCTTTTGTTCCTGATTTAAACACCCATACCTTGATGCTATGAATGTCGCTCTCTTGGTTAGGATTAGCTTGAGTCTCGTTGTTTCCGATGTTCCCAGCTCTGCTTGCTCTGGAAGTCGTGGTGCTGGCGGTAGAGAAGCTCAGGTTGAGGTAAGCTTCCTCGCCAGTTGCAGGTACCTGCGAATCTTGGTCTGAGCAAGATGCCATTGTGCTCAACATGAGCAAGGCTGCGATAGCCATGCCTAGCCGGCGTGTCATCTTGGTCAAAGTTGAGTTATAGCGTTTCATCTTTTTAATCTTTTACTTATACTTATACTTTTCTTTCTCTCTATACAGTGTGGGTAGCACTGTTTCCTTATTTGGTTCCGAGGTCTGCATTCTGCAGATTGAGAACCCAGCCGTTCACCTTGATTCTAGCATCCATGTGGTAGTCGGAACCTGGACTTGGAACGTAGAATACGAGGGTGTAGTGATCCTGGCGGTCGAGGTATTCCTGATCCTCCCAGCCCTTGTCGGTGCGCTCGCCGCAGAGAGCGAGGAACCATGGCAGTGAGTGGTTGAAGATTACCTTGCCTGTGCGCTTGTCGGTGATTACGATTCGCTTGTCATCGTACTCCGTGCTTTCGGTGTTGCGGGTGCTTACATCATTCTTGCGCTCGAACATTCTGGAAGAAGAAAGGTCGTAAACCAGAGCCTTGTCGATTTCTTCACCTTCTACCTGGGTATTGCCGCTGGAGTTCACCACCAGTTTCTCGTTGTAAGGCACGTAGGTAATCGGCTTGTTCTGTTCTACTCCGTTGGCATCCTTTACCTTGTCGCCCTTGTAGTCGAGGAGGGCAGCCGAACCCTTGATTCTTACGTCGAAGTTTTCTGCCACGAATCCCTGCTGGTCGTTATCGTAAGGAAGCATCACGATGCGGTAGGTCTTGGTACATTTCATCAAGCTCAGTTTGCCGGATGTGTCCTTTTTGCCCTTGAAGTCGAGAGATGTCTGGGCGGTGTAGAGAGCGGTGAACTTCTTGTTGTTGACAGAAGCTTCTCCGTCTTTCTTTCCCATTTCCTCCTGCAGGTCGTTGATGGTAGAAACACCTGGTGTGAGTTGGGTGAAGCTGAACTCCATCTCGTCGTCACCGTCGGCTCTGCTACCTGTAGGTTTCTTGTCACGAGCGAGGCAGACGAAGGTGTATTTGCCTTCCTGTAAGTCTGTGATGTCCATGCTGTGACCCGTTTCGAATTTGTCGGCTGACTGCGTATAGGTATCGAAGTATTTACCGTTTTTATCGAAAACATAGACGTTGAGGTTTTTCACTTCCTGGGAGAAGGCATCAGCGTTCTCAACATTATATGTATAATCGAACTTGAGCGACACCTTAGGTGCAGGACAATTCGTCAGATCGTCTTTCATGCATGATGAAAGCGAAGAGAGTGCGATGGCTGAGATACAAACCACTTTGCAACCGTTTTTGATGATGAAATGTTTCATATCGTTTGTATTTTATTGATTCTTTTACTTATACTTATATCTAGTGTGCCGTAGGGCGTAAGAAGTGGGGTAGCCTGCGGCATCTTTTTTTTCTTGTTGAGTGGTGCTGATTCAGCACGATAGGGGTTCCCGCCGTCTTTGGCGGCAATATCATCTTTTTCTTTTTGAATCTCCCGGAGGCGGGGTAGCCCCCGGGAGATTGAGAGTATTGTTGTTTCAAGAATTATCTTGAGAGCGGGGGATGGGGTACATCCCCGGATCATTCATTTTTTTTCTGTTTCTGCTTGATTAACTTGAAGAATGATTACTCACCCAAGTTTACACTCTGTGAATTGAGAACCCAAGGGTTAACAGAAACTGTTACGTCGAGGTAGAACAAAGCGTTCTCGTCAATCTTTCCGTTAGGAACCTGTGCACCAATGTTGAAGATATTGTTTACTGTCAACTGGTAAATGCTGTTACGCTGGATAACATTAGGAATCAACTCCTTGTCCACCTTAAGATACTGATCCTGGATAACCTGCTTGTAGTATGTCTTACCCTCGTTGAACACCTCGATGTCATACTTTGCACGGAAATCAGCCAACTTGGTCTCTACATCCTTTGCACCTTCACCTGTTTCAGGTTTCTTTGCATTTTCCAATTCTGCCTTCAACTGGTCAGCAGTCTGACCCTTGAAGAGACCTGCAACATCCTTGTAAGCTTTGAGAATATCTGCAAAACTCTTATAGATAACGTTGTTGTAACGATAGAATGTGCCATCCTCAGGGAAATCAGCATTTGTCATATCCTTAAGGGTAACCTTGTACTCGAAGTACATTGTTGAAGGAGATGTTGCAGAATTGTTCTCGAAGACATAGTCCTTATGAGCGAAAGCTGCAGTTTTAGCTCTGAAGCGATCTGCATTCTCGAACTTTTTCTCTGAACCGAATTCTGCTGCAGGATTCCAATAAGTAAAGCCTGTATTACTAGAAGGAATAGCCAGTGTAGTGTTATCTGTCCATTTTTGCATAATGTAGCTCTGTTTTGCTAAGTTGGAAATAGCATAGCGAGTCAGCTCCAATCCTTGAACTTTATCGAGAGCATCTTGCATTGCTCTTTTCTCTGCTTCTGTTGCGTTTGTTCCTACATAGCCAGTAATCTTGTTTGATGCAGGATTTGGCTCATCGATACGAGCTGCAATACGCTCAATCTTGATAGGACTTGTCTCTTTGTTGTAAATCACCTTAGCTGGGACATTGCTATCCTTGTTTGCATCTGTGAATACAACTGTATAACCATTTCCGTTAACAGTAACATCATTCTGGTTGAACATAGCGAATTTGTTGGCTGTTACGTATGGCTTTGCAAATTCTGAAGTTGCAGTGATAATGCTCTCCCATGGCTTTGCATCTGTTGTGTTAGCCAAGAAATATACCTTGTATGTTGCACCTGCAGCTACCTGCTCTACTTGAATCTGTATCTGGGTCTTACCAGTCTGTCCCTGTGTAGGAATCTTGCTTGCTTCCCACTCGGCTGCTGTAATATCCTTTTTGAATGCTACCTCACCATTAGCATCTACAAGATAAAGAGTACCGCTAGTTACATCAGACTCTGCTGCTGTTGCAGCGGTCTCGTTACTCTGTGCAGTTCTTGTACCATTGCTAGTAGGAGTCTGTACGGCCAATGTCATATAGAAACCCTTTACCTGTGACTGTGTACCTGCGCCACCACCTAAATCATCATTGTTACTGCAGCTTGAGAAAGATAACGCTGCTGCTGATACCAAGCTCATAACGAGCAAATTCATTTTCTTCATAATCTTTTACTTATTAAGTGTTATACAAATTTTTTAGTTTGAGTTGCGAAATGGACGGGTCTCTCAGACCTCATCACTGTCTTCGCCCGGGGGTAATCAAATACTATTCTTTCTTTTCTTGTTCTTAAATTAAATTTTTTAGTTTATATTAATATTATTGTTTATTCTTTTACTTATACTTGAAAATCAAACTCTTACTCCACAATCTTGTTCAGCTTGTTGAGATTCTCCTGAGCACCCTTCAAGCCTCCGGCTACAGCCTTCTGGAAGTACTGCTTGGCAGCTTCGTAATCCTCATTGAGAACGGCGAGGCAACCACGGGCATTATCTACTTCGGCTCCGGTGCCAGCCTTCTTCAGATACTTCTCTGCGCTAACCTTGTCACCTCTGTCGATGGCTGCAAGGGCTGCATTCAGATTGGCGAGCTTATCTTCTGGGAACATCTTCACGGCTGTGTCGAATACATTGTTGTACTCTTCGCTTCCCTTCGGATAACTGTTTGCCACCATGTACATCTCCTGGAGAGAGAGCTTCTGCGGACGGGTATTGATTACTCTGCGAGCCTCTTCGAGGTTGAATGCCTTCACGTCGTACTCGATGGTGTAATCTGTGCGGCGCAAGCCTGGCCAAACCTTGTCAACGAGGAATCGGAATGCCTCACCAGCCTTGGCTGCGAGCGTCTGTTCCTTTTGGTCAGGAGTCATATCGCTGTTGATGATCTTGAGAGCAGCTTCCTTCTGAGGGATGTTGTGACTCTTGATGTACTCCAGTGTTCCTTCCCAATCCTCAGCTGTAGATTCTACCTTGAAGAGCTTCTTGTCGATAGGGTAGGTCTTCAACAGGTAGTTGTAGAGAGCCTGGGTACGGTTGCGGGAAAGCTTGTTGTTGTTGGCATAGCTGCCGTCTGGAGAAGCATAACCGTGGAGGGTAATGGAAGTGATGGTTACATCAGGGTCGTTCTTCACGAGGTCGAGCGTCTGCTTGATGGTAGCCAACTCATTGGTATTGTTACCGAGATCCTTCACGATATCCCACTTGTTGATGCGGAAGTTGAGTCTAGCCGAACCGTTTTCCTGTCTGATCTTCACTGCCTCCGCCTTTGGCTGCTGATAAGCCTGATAGAGCTGCTGAGGAGTAACGAGCGCCTCGCCATTGTTGGTGAGCAGGTTTTCTGCCAGCAGTTTCTGGTTACATCCGCATGCATCATTGCTGATGGCGAAGTTGGAATTCTTCATCCAGTCCTGGTAAGGAGTAGAGTAAGCGTATCGGAGCGTCTGTGGCTCCTTGTTTTCACGCTTGGCAACGATGAGCGGGTTCTGGGTAGCGGTCTTCTTGGTACGCTGGTAGTAGATGTATCTCTTGTTACCCATCACCTCCACAGCCGGGAGTTTGAGCGTATCCTCACCCTTATATAAAATAGGTGTAAGGATGAGACCCTTGTTGCTTGCCAGTTTCACGTCATCGAGATTAAGGTCCATATAGACGTTCACCTTATTGCCTTTCTTCTTGATTTCCTTGTTGAGGACTTTCATATCCTTGGCAGCCTGTTCCTGAGCGATAGCGTTAGTGCTAAACAGAATGCTGAGGGCGACGGCTCCAAGTGTCTTGTTTAAAATCTTATATGTATTCATAATCTTCAGTTTTTACTTATTAATATAATAATGTATCATGAATTAGAAGACATACACCAGATTGAGTGCCGCCTTGGTAGGTCCTACGTAGTGATGCGCCTTGTCTTTCTCGAGTTTCTCACCACACTGTGGGCATTCATATTTATCCGATTTCGAATAAACGTATCCCACTCCGAGTTCAGCCTCGAAGTTCCAATGCTTGGAGAGAGCCCAGGTATAACCGTATGCAACACCTGCACCTACGAACCAACCTTCGTATCTGTAATCTTTCAATTTGGAGAAGTCGGTACCGAGGAACTTGAAGTCAAGATCTACGTTACCTATGTTATGAGAACCTCCGAGGGCGTGGAAGCCGATGAAGGAGCCCATCATCTTATTGCAGAACCAGTATCTAGCTTCTGGTTGAACAAGCCAGTGCTGCCACTTCTTGTTCTTGGAAAATGTCCACGGGTTGTAGTTGCCGGATACATCCAAGGTCCATTTTGGGGAAAGGCCAAATTCGAAGCCGAGGTTCATGGTGCTTGTAGCATCATAAAGGAGGTTCGTCTTCAAGGCCACCTTCTGAGCGACGGCTGGGCAGATGAAGCTACCTACAGCCAGTAGCGCAATTAAAATCCTTCTGTTCATACTTAAAATCTTTTAATGATTTAAGAATGACAAATGGTCTCTCTAGAGAAACGCATCATCATCTTTTACTTATACTTATACTTATACTTTTTTCTTTTTCTTAATTTCCTTTTCCTTCCATTCAATAGGCTTGAAACTAGACTTTATTTATTAAAGAATAGTTAGTCTATCATTTACTCTTCTTCTACTCATCATCATCTTTATCATCTACTCCTCTGTTCTTAGATGCCTGTTGGCAACTTTGGGGTTTGATTGGAAGCTCGGGCTTGAAACCGCGAACTTTGTTTTTACGATTGCAAAGATAGCGTCTTTTTCGATTGCTGCCAAGAAAAATGCGCCTAAAAATGCTGATACCGAATAAAAACCGCATAAATGAAACACTGAAAAACCCTGAAAAATGCTTTTTCTCATCTATTTTTTGCTTTTTCCACCTCTTTTTAACCTACTTTCTTAGTGTTTTCCGATTTTTCGTTGTAATTTTGCAGCGGATAAGAATAAGTTAGTAAATCAACAATGAATTCAGGACTCTGAGGTCCTGAAAGGTATGCAAAGAGCCCCAAGCGGGCAAGACTTTGATGATATATAAGTATCAACGATTGTTTAAACTATAAGTAAATTGAAAGCAAGAAATGAAAGCTAAGAACAAACTTTGGGATTGGTGTTTGCGCTTGGAACATCATTTATGTCCTGACTATTGTGGAGTGGTGGACCGCCGAAGGGTAATCGCCTTCGTCCTTTTGACTCTGGTAGAGATAGTCATTATTCCCTATCACTTCCTTTTGTTTTACATGATGAAAGCATGGGGGGGGCATGTTCTGTAATATAGTCCATACCCTCGCACTGGCGCTGCTGATGTATGTGGTGCTGAAGCGCAAGGTGGTATTCAAGACCGGTATCTCCCTGCTCTATATCCTCGTATTCGTGAAGCTGGCGATTGACAGTATGCTTTGTCTCCACTATCAGGGCGATCGGGATAACCTGAGCGTGATGAGCAATATCTTTATCATGTTTATACTCGCCATTACCGCCCAGAGCCAGCAGCTCAACCGAACCTCTCTCGGCTTTGCCGTCGCTCTGCTGCCAGTGGTAGCGGTAGCCCTCTCGCATACGCAGATCTCCGTGCTGCTCTTCAGCATCAAGGCTGTTCTGGTAGGTTTCCTGATGATTCTGTATGTATGGCTCTATAACTGGGAGCCTGTCATCATCAAGGAACTCAGACAACCCAAGCAGATGAGGGAAGAAGAGAAGAAGGCACTGCACATGCTTGCCGACCTGAAGGATGAAGAGAAGGATATGGCGGTAAACCTGCTGAGCCGACTGAGTCCGGAGCAGCAGAAGAATATCCTGCACCGTGCCGCAGAACAGTTGAAGACCAGCGAACTGAGCAAGAAGGCTTGGGATCTGGTATGTGCCGACCTCACCAACAGTGAGCGAGTAATCTGCCAGATGGTGCTGGAAGGCAAGATGCTGAAGGAAATCTGCAACGAACTGAACAAGAGTGAATCGAACATCACCAGCCAGCGTAGCCATATCCGCAAGAAACTGAATATGGACCGCAAGGACGACCTGCGACGCGAACTGGAAAAGCGCTTCTATGAAGCCAGAAATTCACTGGATGCATAGTATAAACAATAGCATATAAGAATGCAGAAAGGGTGTGCTCACACGAGCACACCCTTTCTGCATTCTTATACTTTTCCAATCTTATTCTTCCATTCGGAGGAATGCCTTCGGCAGGTAATCGATGAGATCGCTGGCGATGAGGCTTTCCTTGCCCAGGTCCTTGACGGCGAGGTCGCCGGCAAGACCATGAAGGTACATACCGATGCGGGCGGCATCTACCTGCTTGTAGCCGCGAGCCAGAAGAGCGGTGATGATGCCTGTAAGCACATCGCCACTGCCCGCCGTAGCCATACCGCTGTTGCCCGTAGAGCAGAACTCTACCTTACCATCCGGATGACAGAGGGCTGAGAAATGTCCCTTCAGCAGGATGTAGCCGTGCAGGCGGTCGGCAAGCTCGCATGCCTTGAAGAGGCGCTCGGTGCAGTTGCTGCTGGTGATGCCAGCCAGACGGTCAAGCTCCCTAGGATGTGGAGTGTAGATGAGGTTCTTAGGCAACTGCTGCATCCAGGCACGGTGACTGGCAAGGATGTTGAGAGCATCGGCATCCACCACTACCGGACAGGTGCATCTTCTGAGCTGGGCAATCAGGGCGATGGCTGTTGCCTCGCTGGTTCCCAGTCCCGGACCGATGCCCATGGCATGGTAATCTTCCGTATCTACCGGTTCGCTGAAGATGGTTTCCTCCGTATCCATCTGCAGTACCGCCTCGGGCACGGAAATCTGCATAATCTCGTAGTTTCTCTTAGGCGTATGGGTAATCACCTTTCCCACACCTGTTCTGAGGCAGGCTCTGGTGGCAAGGACCGAAGCGCCCGACATGCCGTAGCTGCCTGCGATGAGGAGCGCCGTGCCCATGCTGCCCTTGTGGGCGAAGTCGCCGCGAGGCTTCAGGAGCTGGCGGATGTCCTTCTCCTCAAGGATGCTGCAACGGCTCTCGGTGCGCTGGATGAACTCTGGGGAGAGTCGGATATCAAGCACCTTGATTCTTCCCAGGTACTGCTGGTTGTCTGCCATCATCATCGACAGCTTCTTCTGCTGCAGGGTGAGGGTGAGGTCGGCACGGATGATGTTGGCGCTGATGTTGTAGGAATTGTCCTCGCTCATCAGACCGGAAGGCAGGTCGATGCTCACGATCTTTGCCGCACTCTGGTTGATGTATTTCACCATGGCAGCGAATCCGCCCGCCAGCGGCTTGTTGAGTCCGCTGCCGAAGAGGCCATCCACCACGAGCATTCCCGCCTCGAGCTGAGGAGGGTCGAAGTTGACGGTGACCTCGGTAAACTGCTTGACGCGCTTACCCTCGATGAGTCGTTTCTTGTTGGTGGCACAGTCGGCAGAAAGCTTGTTGTGCACATTGAACAGGAATACACTCACCCCATAGCCGTCTTCGCTGAGGAGGCGTGCCACGGCAAGTGCATCACCACCATTGTTTCCTGGTCCGGCGAAGACCACGACCGGTGTTCTGTTAGACCATTCCTGCTCGATGGCACGTGTGAGCGCCTTTGCCGCCCTTTCCATCAGGTTGAGCGATGTGATCGGCTCATGCTCAATGGTGTATTTATCCAGCTCATGTATCTGAGCACTAGTGAATATTTTCATATATTAATGTATGTTATGTCCGATTATCTGATTAATTTAATGCAAAAGTACTAAAAAAAGTCGATGAATGGATGAAGTTTCACGATTTTTTCGTAATTTTGCAGAAAATATTATATCATCAAGACTATGGGCATAGTAAAAATCAAGGATAAGACCTTCAAGACCTCCATTCCAGAGGCAGATATTCTGAAGAAGGTACAGGTCGTTGCCGACCGATTGAACCAGGATTATGCGGACAAGACTCCGGTGTTCCTGGCTGTGTTGAATGGTTCGTTTATCTTCGCTGCCGATCTGATGCGAATGATTACGGTACCAAGCGAGATTTCTTTTGTGAAGTATGCTTCCTACGAGGGCACCAGTTCTTCCGGCAGCATGAAGACCCTGATGGGTCTGAACCAGGATCTTACCGGTCGCCACGTGGTAATCGTGGAGGACATCGTGGATTCCGGCTTTACCATGGCTCACATGATCGAGGATCTGAAGAAGAAGAATCCTGCCAGCATCGAGATCTGCTCACTCCTCGTGAAGCCGGGCAATCTGAAGGTGGATCTGGACATCAATTATACTGTAATGGAAATCCCTAACGATTTCATCGTGGGATATGGATTAGATTATGACCAAGAAGGCAGAAACCTCCGCGACATCTACACGATTGTAGAAGAAT
>OGNC01001050.1_pt1 | contig 14181 bp, 10 predicted proteins | sample 1573311 | NCBI WGS metagenome assembly OGNC01 (sample SAMEA2581889, study PRJEB24529) | metagenome | biome: Human gut stool | place: China | collected 2011
TGCACATCACGCGGCTGTGGCTGCCGGCGGTGGTGTGGATGCGGTCGATGACGTCTGTGGCAATATCCACAGCGGTGTGGAAGCCGAAAGTCACATCGGTGCCGTAGATATCGTTGTCAATGGTCTTGGGCAGGCCGATGATGTTCAGCCCCTCCTGCGAGAGCAGGTTGGCGGTCTTGTGGGTGCCGTTGCCGCCCAGACACAGCAGACAGTCCAGCTTTGCCGCCTTGTAGGTCTTTTTCATGGCGGCGACCTTATCAATGTTGTCGTCCTCCACCACACGCATCAGCTTGAAGGGGGTGCGCTTGGTGCCCAGAATGGTGCCGCCTAAGGTCAGGATGCCGCGGAAGTCGTCCTCGTTCATTTCACGGTAGTCGCCGTTGATCAGGCCGCTGTAACCGTTGGCGATGCCCACGATCTCCACGTTATCTCCCATGCGGGCGTACAGTGCTTTTGCAACGCCGCGGATGGTGGCGTTCAGGCCCGGACAATCGCCGCCAGAAGTCAGGATACCAACACGTTTTTTCATTCAAATACCCTCTTTCATTATCATTCAGGCAAAGCCGAACGGTCCGGCAAAGGGTGCCGGGCTGACCGGGGTCCTACCTTTTTATAGTATTAGAGTATTCCGAAAGGGAAGTGCTGTCAAGAGAAAAACCAAAAATTTACAAGCCTGTGTGCATCGGAAAACCGCTGCGAAAACTTTTGCAGAAAAACTGAAAAAATGGTTGACAAGCAGCTCGCCGGCGTGTATAATATCCCTTGTCAGCAACGCACGGCGCGGCTGACACAACCGAATATTGGGGATTTGCATAGTGGTAGTGCGGTAGACTCTGACTCTACTTGTGGGAGTTCGATTCTCTCATCCCCAACCAGTTACCGCAGCCGAATAAGCTGCGGTATTTTCGGGGCATAGCGCAGTTGGTAGCGCGCCTCGTTCGGGACGAGGAGGCCGTGGGTTCAAATCCCGCTGCTCCGACCAAAAAGAACCAGTACACATTCGTGTACTGGTTCTTTTTTGTCTCTGTGCGGGATTTGAACAGGGCGGCGGTGCGAAGCACCGCAAACAAAGCCATAGTATGGCTTTGTTTAGCCCGCGGGTCCCAACCCGTAGGAATGTCTACCGGGGATGCTGTCGATTTCTGAAAGGATTGAAAGAATCAAGATGATTCAAAAACACGAACTGCCTATTTTAGAGTACGATTCCAACTCGGAAGAAGTCATAAGGCCAAATCATGGTGCAGAACAGCTGAAACTTCCCGAAAAATGCGTCTATGCCTTTCTTGGAGACGCGGTTGATGATTATGCTTTCGAGGCAGAAGCCACCGTTGCTGAAACTTTTGAAACCATAACCCGGAACTATCCTGTTTACATCGTAAAGCAGGATGGCATGGAATTTTGCCTTTGCGCTGCCCCGCTGGGTGCACCTGCGGCAGCACAACTGATGGACTTCCTCATCTCCTGCGGTTGTAAGAAAATCATTTCGACTGGTTCTTGCGGTGTTCTGACCGATTTGGCCGAAAACGAATTTCTCATTCCGGTAAAGGCGTTACGAGACGAGGGAACCTCTTATCATTATCTTCCGGCATCCCGCTATATAGAACTTAACAAAAATATCCGGGATGCCATCGAGCATACTCTTCTTGTGCAGAACATTCCGTTCCAGGAGTGTGTTACATGGACAACGGACGGGTTCTTCCGGGAAACACAGGATATGGTGCGGTATCGCAAATCCGAGGGCTGTTCCACAGTTGAAATGGAGTGTGCTGCATTGGCTGCCTGTGCCCAGAAACGTGGTGCAGTCTTTGGCCAGATTCTCTACACTGCCGACTCTCTTGCGAATATTTATGCTCATGATGAGAGAGATTGGGGAAAGGGTTCTTTGCGGAAAGCGCTGGAACTCTGCATCAGCGTTCTTATAAACATGTAACCGGCCATGGTTTCAATCAACAGCAAACAGTATGGCACCAATATAGGGTTTGGGGCAGGCACACCCCAACAAGAGCAATTCGGAAACTCGCAAGAGTTTGAGAAGTGAACTCTGTGCCCCCAGCACCCCTCTCCTGAACAACAAAAACCCAGAACTGCACCGCCGGAGCGGCTTTGCAGTTCTGGGTTTTTTGCTGGTTTTATTTACACCACCGAGCAAATTCCTCGTCGGTGCATTTGACGTAGTGGCTGCCCTCCACATGGTGGCTGGTGCCCTTGGAATAGTCGATGCCGGAGGCGGCGTAGTCGTAGCTCTCGGCCACACGGCGCTTCTCGACCACCGGGTTCGGCAGCGGGATGGCCGACTGCAGGCTCTTTTCCGGTTTTCATATCATCATTGTTCTTGTACGGAAGACAGATGTTCCAGACTTCCGCAGCCGGGGCAGACAAAAAGAAGCCCGCTGCAACCATACAGCGGGCTTCGGGAAAGGATCTTATTTTGCGTAATCGACAGCGCGGCTCTCGCGGATGACGTTGACCTTGATCTGGCCGGGGTAATCCAGCGTGTCCTCGATCTTCTTTGCGATCTGGCGGGCCAGCAGGATGACCTGATCGTCGCTGATGACATCGGGCTTGACCATGATGCGCACTTCGCGGCCTGCCTGAACGGCAAAGGCCTGCTCGACGCCCTCGAAGCTGGAAGAGATCTCCTCCAGATTCTCCAGACGCTTGACGTAGCTCTCGACGTTCTCACGGCGGGCACCGGGGCGGGCGGCGCTGATGGCGTCGCAGGCCTGGATGATGAAGGCCAGCGGGGTCTTCGGCTCCACATCGCCGTGGTGGGCCTCGATGGCGTGGATGACCTGGGTGTTCTCCTTGTACTTGCGGCAGATGTCCACACCGATCTGCACATGGCTGCCCTCGATCTCGTGGTCGAGCGCCTTGCCGATATCATGCAGCAGACCGGCACGGCGAGCCAGCGTGACGTTCACGCCCATCTCGCCTGCCAGCAGACCGGCCAGCCAGGCCACCTCCATGCTGTGGGTCAGAGCATTCTGGCCGAAGCTGGTGCGGTACTTCAGGCGGCCGATGAGCTTGATGAGGTCGGGGTGCAGGCCATGGATACCAAGCTCCATCACGGCCTTCTCGCCCTCGCGCTTCATTTGCAATTCCAGATCGTGGCGGCACTTCTCCACCGTTTCCTCGATGCGGGCAGGGTGGATGCGGCCGTCGCCGATCAGGCGTTCCAGGGTCATGCGGGCCACTTCGCGGCGGGTCTGGTCGAAGGAGGACAGAGTGATGGCCTCCGGGGTATCGTCGATGATGAGGTCCACGCCGGTGGCCGTTTCCAGAGCACGGATGTTGCGGCCCTCGCGGCCGATAATGCGGCCCTTCATCTCATCGCTGGGCAGCGGCACCACGCTGACGGTGGTCTCGCTGCAATGGTCGGCAGCGCAGCGGCTGACGGCCTGTCCGATGAGGTTGCGGGCGATGTTATCGCAGTTTTCCTTCAGGTCGGTCTCGTAGGCGGCAACGCGCACGGCCTTTTCGTGGGTCAGTTCCTCGTCCACCTTGTGCAGCAGCACTTCGCGGGCGTCTTCCTGGCTCAGACCGGCCAGCGTTTCCAGCCGCTCCATCTCCTTGGCGCGGATGGCGTCCACCTCCGCCAGATGGGCGTCGGCTTCCTCGTTCTTCTTCTTCAGCTCTTCTTCTTTTTTCTCCAGAGCTTCGGTCTTGCGGTCCAGAGCTGTTTCCTTCTGGTCGATGCGGTTCTCCTGACGGGTGATCTCAGCGCGGCGCTGCTTGATCTCCTTGTCGGCTTCCGCCTTCTGGGCGTCCACCTCCGCTTTCAGGCGGAAGGCCTCGTCCTTTGCTTCCAGAACAGCTTCTTTTCGTTTTTGGTCTGCGGTCTTGATCGCTTCGTTCACCAGCCGGGTCGCCTCGGCTTCGGCGCTGCCGATCTGGGCCTCGGCGGTCTTTTTACGGTTGTTATAACCAATAAAATAACCCCCGCCGATGCCGGCAGCAGCTGCGATCACGGCCACGATCAAAACCAATGCGATCGTGGGCATCGTGTTCACTCTCCTTAACGTTAAAGTTCAAATTCAACGAAATGCTGGAGACGCTGCCGGGCAAGGCGTGGGCAACAAGACAAAATCAAGCTCTCAACACAAAAGAAGCCGGACTGGAACACACCACCGGAAAGACCCTTCGGGTGCGCGTTCTGCACTTCTTTTTTATTTACAAGGTTTTCATATAAAAACGGGCAGATGAAGCCCCATTGAAATTTGGTTGCGGAATACCCCTGCACACAGCGTCATGGATTCCATACTACTTCTTATATTACGAAACATTTGAAGCAATGTCAAGGGAAGCGGGCGCAATTTTGAAAATTTACTCCAGATACATCCGCCGCAGCCGCATCAGGCGGGCCGGGGTCAGGCCGTATTCGGCTTCGAGGTAGGCCTCGGCGCTGCCGCATTTCTCCCGGATGGCGGAGAGCACCAGGTCCACCGATTCGGGGTGCACCCCTGCGATGCCCTGATAAAACTTCTTCTGTTCCGGGCGGGCAGCGATCTCGTCGGCATGTTCGGCCCAGATCTTTTCCAGCTCCGGGCGGCGGCATTCGTTCGTCCGGACGAAATCCTGACGGATCGTCTCGTCCGAAGCGCCCAGCGCCAGCAGGATCAGCATAGCCGCCACGCCGGTGCGGTCCTTGCCGCCGGAGCAGTGGAAGAGCACCGGCGTCTCGCCCACTTCCAGAGCACGGAACAGCTCCTTGTATGCCTTGTTGCCGAAGAGCATCTGCCGGTACATGGCATCGGCCATCCGGCGGCCTTCGTCCGGCATGCCTTCCAGCAGGCGCTCGCGGTCCTCCGGCGAGAAATCCACTTCCTTGCCGTCGTTCAGGCAGAGCCCGCAGATACGCACCATCCGGGCACCGTCCGGCACATAATCCGGCATCTTCTCGGCCTCCTGCTCGCTGCGCAGGTCGAGGATGAGGCGCAGCCCAAGGGAATCCAGCAGCTTCCGGTCGGCGTCGCTCGTCAGCAGGCCGGTGGGGATGCCCCGGTAGATCTGCCCCCAGCGGACGTGTTTGCCCTCATCGGCCGGATAGCCGCCCAGCTCCCGGAAGTTGTTCCCGCCCGCAAAGGGCAGCTGGGTGCCGGGCGCGGGGTGGGGCACAGGCTTTTCCACCGCCGTGCTGGACAGCACCGGACGGCTGTAGAACGGCTTGGCTGGGCGGCCCCGCCGGGGCGGCAGCGATGCCGTACCGCCCAGCACCTCCATCAGGTAGCTGCGCAGCAGGTCCAGATAGGCCGAGTTGTGGTCCCGCCGCTGCACCATCGAGACGCAGAGCGGCGGCATATCCTCGATGAGCACATCGCGCACCCGGTCCAGCTCCCGCCGTGCCCCCGGCTCGTACCGGGTCAGACAGGTACACAGCTGCTCCTGCACCAGATAATAGGCCTGATAGAAGCTGGGGCCGATCTCGGCGTCGGGCGCAAAACCCGCCTTGGCGCAGGCGTCCCACAGGGGCGCAAACAGGTCCTGCCGCAGGCTGGGCAGCAGCACCCGCTGCCCCCGCAGCGCTGCCAGCGGCACCCGCTCCTTTTCCCAGAAGGGGTGGCCGCGCGGCACCAGCAGGCAGGCAGGGTCTGCCCGCAGGGTCGTGCGGGCCAGCACCTGCGCCGCGCAGCCCAGGTCCATGACCAGCCCCGCATCCAGCTCGCCCTGCTCTACTCCGTCGGCCACGGCATCGTTGTCCAGCAGGCGGAACCGCATCTCGATGTGGGGGTACTGCTGGCGGAACTTGTCCAGCTGGGTCTCCAGACCGGGCAGATAGTCCGGCACCAGCGAGACGCTGATGCCGATGCGCACCGGCTGGGCGGACTGGATCTCGGCATGGAGGGCCGCCTGCATCTGCTGGAACTGCTCCACCACCGGGGCCGCATGGCGCTGCAGGCTCAGCCCCCGCTCGGTGAGCGAGAGCTTGTGATGGGCGCTGACGAACAGCGGCCCGCAGAGTTCGGCTTCCAGCGCGGTGATGCTCTGCCGCAGCGCCTGCCGCGACAGAAACAGCCGCTGGGCCGCGCGGGTGTAGTTCATCTCCTCGCACAGGACCAGAAAATAATGCAGCTGGCGGATATCCATGGGGCTCCTCCTGAAACAGTGGTTGGTACATAAAGAATACCGCCTTTTGCGCGGAATGTAAAGCCGGACGGCGAAAAAAGTGCCGAATGATTGACAGCACCCGCCCGCCGGGTGTAGACTCAGCATAGCAAACGCATTTCACATCTCAGATGAAGAAAGAAGGAGTATCCTATGAAAGTGATCGCTACAGAAAAGGCCCCCGGCGCCATCGGCCCCTACTCGCAGGGCTTTCTCACCAACGGTTTTGTTTACACCTCCGGCCAGATCCCGGTGAACCCCGCCGACGGCACCATCCCCGAAGGCATCGCCGCACAGGCGGAGCAGAGCTGCAAGAACGTCGGCGCCATTCTGGAAGCTGGCGGCAGCGGCTTTGACAAGGTGGTCAAGACCACCTGCTTTCTGGCCGACATCGCGGATTTTGCGGCCTTCAACGAGGTTTACGCCAAGTTCTTCACCTCCAAGCCCGCCCGCAGCTGTGTCGCCGTCAAGGACCTGCCCAAGGGCGTCCTGTGCGAGGTCGAGGCCATCGCAGAGGCGTGATCCGCCGCCCGTACCCGGTTCCGAGTGCTGCATGAAGCTGCAAAAAAGCCAGAACTGCGCTGCCGTTTGGCAGACCAGTTCTGGCTTTTGTTATTTTATGATCGGGCCGGACGCGCTGCCCTGACGTGTGGCGCGTCGGTTACTTCAAAAACTTGCGCACAGCACGGGCGACGATGCCGCCCAGGATGCCAGACACCAGGAACTCGGCCACGCCCTGCACGCCGACCAGCAGGACGACGAACATGAACGGGTTGGCCGCGCCCTTGACGGACACGAGGTTCTGGACATAGTCGCAGCCGTAGAAGGCCAGCACGATGTAGCCCATGAAGAACAGGGTGTTCAGAGCCGGGGCGCACATGGCGCTGAGGATGTAGCTCCAGGTGCCGGGCTTGTCCAGCTTCTTCAGGCCGTTGAAGATGAGGCCGACGCACAGGCCCATCAGCACACGCATCCCCACGCAGAGGATGAAGGTGTTGACCGGGCTGACCTGGAACAGGGCCCCGGTCATGGCCGAAGCGCCGGTGATGGCGTCATAGAAGCTCACCGCGCCGAACACGCCGCCCAGGATGGCACCCGCAGCGGGGCCCATGGTGATGGCACCCACGGCGATGGGAAGGGTCAAAAAGCTCATGTAAAGCGGGCCCATGGGCACACTGCCCAGGCCGATGGCCTTCATGACCAGCTCGATGGCGACCAGCAGTGCCAGCCGGGTGAGAGTACGAAGATCGTTGTTTTTCATTCTGTTTTCCTCCTGCTGCCGTTCCGCCCTTACGTCGGATACGGCGCAAACCTGCCCGCTCTATGCGGGATAAATTTTGTATGTACGGACTTCAGACACGCTTGTCAGGGCATTGTCCGTGGTCAGAACTTGAGTCCTGCTGACCGCCGGGCCACGGTCAGCACCTTGCTGACGGCCACAGAGGTATCCAGCATCCGGCTGCAAAGCTCCTGGTCGCCGCCCTCGATGGCGCGGGCGAACGCATGGAACTCGGCCGCCTGCCGGGGGCGGCCGCCGTTGAGGTTGTAGTGCTCTTCCTTGCCCTCATTGGGGTGGAAGGTCACACCGCCGCACCAGTTGGCGGTGGATTTCTGCAAAATATAGCCCTTCGTGCCCTGGATGACATACCGGGCCGGTGCGCCGCAGTCCTTGGCGGCGATGCTCACCGCACGGAAGCTGTTGTATTCCATGGTCAGGATGCCGCTGGTGTCGATGCCGCGCTCGATGTTGGCGGTGTAGTGCACCTGATTCGGCTCACCGAACAGGCCCACGATGTAGCTGATGTTGTAGACGTTCAGATCCATCAGCGCGCCGCCCGCACGGGCCGGGTCAAAGGAGACCGGCGTCTCCCCGGCGCAGAAGGCATCGTACCGGCTGGAATACTGGCTGAAGTTGCACTGCACCAGCTTCACTTTGCCCACGCGGGGCAGCAGTTCGCGGATCTTGTTGTAATTTTCCAGATACTGGGTGGTCATGGCCTCGAACAGGAAGACCTTCCTGCGGCGGGCCAGATTCGCCAGTTCCTCTGCCTGCAATGCACTGATGGCCATTGGCTTTTCCACGATGACGTGCTTCCCCGCCTCGATGGCCACCTTGGCATAGCGGGCGTGCTGGTTGTTCGGCACGGCCAGATAGACCACGTCCACGTCCTGCAACAACTCAAAATAGTTGGTGGTATGCTGGGGGATGCCGTACTGTTCGCACAGCTCCCCCGCCGCCTCTGCGCTGCGCTGGGTGCTGCAGATGCACTGCACCGTAAAAGGCGAGTCCGCCCCGGTCAGCCACGGCAAAAATTCCCGCACGATCATGCCCGTGCCCAGAATCCCTAATTTCATTCTTTTCTCCATCCTGTCTGTCGTCAGCCTGCTTTGGCCTCATCCTCGCGGCGCTCCCGGCGCTGCGGGTAGGGTCGGCGGGCGCGGCGGAAGTTCTGGTTCCGCTTTTTGCCGCCGCCTGCGTGGTGCTGCGGCGCATTCATCTGGTACAGGAGCGCCAGACCCTTCATCAGCAGTTCGGGGTCGTAGGTCAGCGGGTGGCGGCAGAGCGGGGTGACGTATTTGGCCAGACCGCCGGTCACGACCAGCGTTGCCGGGCGGCCCAGTTCTTCTTCAATGCGCTGGGTGATGCCGTCCAGCAGCACCGCCGTGCCCAGAACCGAGCCGGACAGCATACAGCTCTCCGTGTTCACACCGATGGCGCTCTTCGGGGAGCCGAGACGCACCTGCGGCAGCTGGGCGCAGCGCTCCCCCAGAGCCCGCAGCCCGGTGGACAGGCCGGGGCAGATGACGCCGCCCCGGAACACCCGGTCCTCATCCACCACATTGAAGGTGGTGGCCGTGCCCAGATCCACCGTGATGACCGGCAGCGGGAACTTTGCCGCCGCATAGGCAGCATCGACCAGACGGTCCTTGCCCACGGTATGGGGGTCGGGTACGCCCATGGTCAGGCCGGTGCGGATGTCCGGCGATACGATGACCGGCTTTTTGCCGGTGTAATGGCGGGCGCACTCGGCCAGCGCCCCCGTGATCTGGGGCACAACGCTGGTCAGCACCGCGCCCTCAAAGCGCATGGGGCGCTCCGGGTGGCGGCGGTGCGAAAACACCTTTTCCATCTCGGCGCGGTACTCCGCTGCCGTGCGGGTGCGCACCGTATCCATGTGGGCCACAAAGCATACACGTCCGTCCTTGATGCCCCCCAGGGCGACGGTGGTGTTGCCTATATCAATGGCTAAGATCATATTTGGGAAACCTTTCTGAAGATACGTACAACCTCTCCGTCTGCTTCGCAGACAGCCTGTTCTCATAGGGCAGGCCATCCTTCGTACAACCTCTCAGTCTCGCCTTCGGCTCGCCAGCTCCCCTGGTAGGGGAGCCACTGGCGAGTCGGTAGTGGCTGCGCTGAACGAGCAAAGTTTCTCGCGTCCGGAAACGACCGGGCTCCGCTGCCGAGATTCACGGCTGCTTGTCCCGCGCTCCTTGGTAGAGCGTAGTTCCGCTGTTGCTACCAATGAGGACAGGGCCCGGCACTTTGCGCCCAATTGGGCCTATGCGGACAGCAGGGCTTGCCCGGCCTGCCAAGGGCTCCCCTAGTAGGGGAGCTGGCAATGCGAAGCATTGACTGAGAGGTTCCTTTCACTCTAAGTCAAGGGTTATTTTACCGCATTTTGCCTTCCGTTACAAGTGCTGCAAAAAGATTTTATTGTGCTGGCGGCAATTTTGCATTATACTAAAGGGAGCAAACCAGAGATTTGGGAGGTTTTTGGATGGATCTGAACGGAAAATGCGTCCTTTTGGGCGTCACCGGCGGCATTGCCGCCTATAAAATGGCGAATGTCGCCAGCGCACTGCGCAAGCTGGGGGCCGACGTCGAGGTCATCATGACCCGGAACGCCACCCAGTTCATCACCCCCATCACGTTCGAAACGCTCACCGGCCACAAGTGCATGGTGGACACCTTCGACCGGGATTTCAAGTTCGAGGTCACCCATATCGCACTGGCCAAAAAGGCCGACGTCATCCTCGTTGCACCGGCCACGGCCAATGTCATCGCCAAAATGGCCCACGGCATCGCCGACGACATGCTGACCACGACCGTCCTCGCGGCCAAATGCCCGAAGCTGGTCTCCCCTGCCATGAACACCGGGATGCTGGAAAACCCCATCACCCAGGACAACATCGCCACGCTGGAGCGCTACGGCTTCACCGTCATCCCGTCCGAGAGCGGTATACTGGCCTGCAAGGATGTGGGCAGCGGCCGCCTGCCGAAGGAGGACATCCTCATTGAGTACATCCTCCACGCCATTGCCCGCCCGAAGGACCTGGCCGGTCTGCGCATCGCCGTGACGGCCGGCCCCACCCAGGAGCCGCTGGACCCTGTGCGCTACCTGACCAACCACTCCACCGGCAAGATGGGCTATGCCGTAGCCCGCGCCGCCGCGATGCGGGGCGCAGACGTCACCCTCATCCACGGCCCCACGGCCCTGCCGCCGGTCCGGTTCACCGAGGATGTGCCCATCACCACCGCACAGGACATGTACGACGCCGTGACCAGCCGCTTTGACGCAATGGACATCCTCGTCATGGCCGCTGCCGTAGCCGACTACCGCCCCGCCACCGTCGCCGACGACAAGATCAAGAAAAAGGACGGCGACCTGTCCATCCCGGTGGAGCGCACCGCCGACATCCTCGGCACCATCGGCCCCCGGAAGACCCGGCAGTTCCTCTGCGGCTTCTCAATGGAGACCCGCGACATGCTGGAAAACTCCTCGGCCAAGCTGACCCGGAAGAACCTCGACATGGTGGTCGCCAACAACCTGAAGGTGGCCGGTGCCGGTTTCGGCGTGGACACCAACGTCGTCACCTTCATCACCCCGGACGGTGCCCGCGAACTGCCCCTCATGAGCAAATCGGACGTCGCCGACGCCATTCTGGACGAGATCCTGAAGCGGCGGAACGGGTGAACAGGCGGTTCGCATCCCACAAAAAAGCTCCCTGCCGCACATTTTGTGCCCGGCAGGGAGCTTTGGTTTTATTGGTCACCGGATGCGGCGGTTTCAGTCCTTTGCCACCATCATCTTGCTGGCCTTATAGATATCGCCGCAGCCGAGGGTGATGACGAGGTCCCCTTCGCGGGCATTGTCCTTGACCCACTGCGCCGCAGCTTCCAGGCTGTCCACCAGGACTGCGTTCGGGATCTGGGCGGCCAGCTTGGCGCTGGTGATGGAGGGGTCGTTCGGCTCACGGCTGCCCATGATGGGGGTCAGCACTGTGATGTCGGGGATCTTGAAGACATCCACGAAGTCGTTGAACAGCATCTTGGTCCGGCTGTATGTAAACGGCTGGTGGACAGCGATGAGGCGCTTGTAGCCCATCTCGCGGGCCGTGGTCAGGGTCGCACGGATCTCGGTGGGGTGGTGTGCGTAGTCGTCCACGACCACTGCACCGTTGCACTCACCGTACAGCTCAAAGCGGCGGCCTGCGCCCTTGAAGTTCAGAGCTGCATCGGCGCACTGCTCCACGGTCAGGCCCGCAAAGCGGCAGACGGCGCACATGGCCAGCGCGTTGTATACGTTGTGACGGCCAGGCACCGCCAGACGGATGTGGCCGGTGACCTTGCCCCACTCCTGGAGGTCGAACTCAAAGAAGCCGGGCTTGTACTCCTGCACATTGACGGCACGGTAGTCACCGTCGTTGTCGATGCCAAAGGTGCGGACGCGGCGGTCCAGGGTGTACATGACATCCATGGTGTTCTTATCGTCGGCGTTGGCGAAGATCATGAACTGGGTCATCAGGGCGAAGCGCTTGAAAGCGAACTTCAGCTCGCCCATGCTGCCGTAGTAGTCCAGATGGTCGTTGTCGATGTTCAGCACGACCGACAGATACGGGGTCAGCTTGAGGAAGGTCTCGGAATATTCGCAGGCCTCGATGACGATGTCATCGCCCTTGCCGGCCTTGCCGTAGCCGCCGATGAGGGGCAGCTTGCCGCCGATGACGGCAGAGGGGTCGCGGCCTGCCAGCTCCAGCGCCGTGGTGATCATGGACGTGGTGGTCGTCTTGCCGTGGGTGCCGGAAACGCAGATGCTGTCCTTATACAGGCGGCCGACATAGCCCAGCAGGACGCTGCGCTCCACGGTGGGGATGCCGTAGGAAACCGCCGCATTCAGCTCCACATTGTCCTTCGAGATGGCAGCCGAGTAGACCACGAGGTCGGTGCCGATGACATTGTCGGCGCTGTGGCCCAGCGAGACCTTGACGCCCATCTCCCGCTCGTACTGGATGATGCTTCCGTCCAGCACATCGCTGCCGGAGATCACATAGCCCTTGGCGTTGAGGATCTGGATCAGCGGATACATGCCGCTGCCGCCGCAGCCAATGAAGTGGATCTTCTTCACATTATCAAGCAGATGCTTGGTATAGTCGGTAACAAACATAATAAGGCAACCTCCAAATAAACATAAAACGGCCGCAGCGCAGACCGATCTCATTTTGATCCATCGTGTGGTACTACTTATTATATAATTTTTGGCGGACAAAATAAACAGTTCCGAGCGAATTTTCGGAAAGAACCATAAAAAACCGGTTTATTTTGTGACAACTGTACACAAATGCCAGCCTTTTTCCGCCAGAATCCGCTTTGCCGTCAAACATTCGCACCGCACAAAAGCACCCCACCGGCAGCAGGCGCTGCAGATGGGGTGCTGTTTGCTGTTACGGGTGGATGGAGGTGCGGACGAGGGCGCGCTTCAGGCGGGCCTGGGCCAGCTCATAGTCGCGCTTGTCCAGATTCTTCTGTGCCAGAAGCTCCTCGGCGCGCTTTTTGGAGGCCTCGGCGCGGGCCTGGTCGATCTCCTCGGCCCACTCCCAGGTGGTGGCGACCAGCCGGACAGTTCCGTCCAGCACGGTGAGCATCCCGCCCATGCAGGCAGCACGGCGGCGCTGGCCCTCCGCGTCCACGATGTGGGCCTCGCCCATGCCCAGCGCGGTGCAGTAGTCGCCGTGCTTGGCCAGAATGGCAAGGTCACCGTCGATGGCGCGGCAGACCACCCGCTCGGCCTGCCCGTCAAAGGCACAGCCGTCCGGCGTGACCACCGTCAGATGAAAGGTCGTCATGGTTTACCCTTTCTTCGCCTTGGCGAACACATCGTCGATGGTGCCGGCGAACAGGAATGCGCTCTCCGGCAGGTCATCGCACTCGCCGTTCAGGATCATCTTAAAGCCGCGCAGCGTCTCCTTGAGCGGCACATACTGGCCGGGCATACCGGTGAACTGTTCGGCCACGTGGAAGCTCTGGGACAGGAAGCGCTGCACCTTGCGGGCGCGGCTGACGGTCCGCTTGTCTTCCTCGCTCAGCTCGTCCATGCCCATGATGGCGATGATGTCCTGCAGCTCCTTGTAGCGCTGCAGCACCTTCTGGACGGCGCGGGCGATCTCGTAGTGCTCCTGACCCACGACTTCGGGGCTCAGGATGCGGCTGGTGGAATCCAGCGGGTCCACAGCCGGGTAGATGCCCTGGGATGCGATGTCACGGCTCAGGACCGTGGTGGCATCCAGATGGGTGAAGGTAGTGGCAGGGGCCGGGTCGGTCAGGTCGTCGGCGGGAACGTAGACGGCCTGAACGGAGGTGATGGAGCCCTTGCGGGTGGAGGTGATGCGCTCCTGCAAAGCACCCATCTCAGTGGCCAGCGTGGGCTGGTAGCCGACGGCGGAGGGCATACGGCCCAGCAGAGCCGACACCTCAGAACCGGCCTGGGTGAAGCGGAAGATGTTGTCGATGAAGAGCAGCACGTCCTGATTCTTGACATCGCGGAAATACTCCGCCATGGTCAGGCCGGACAGTGCCACGCGCATACGGGCTCCGGGAGGCTCGTTCATCTGGCCGTAGACCAGCGCCGTCTTGTTGATGACGCCGCTCTCGGTCATTTCACCGTAAAGGTCGTTGCCCTCACGGGTGCGCTCGCCGACACCGGTGAACACCGAGTAGCCGTTGTGCTCGGTGGCGATGTTGTAGATCAGCTCCTGGATAAGGACGGTCTTGCCGACACCGGCGCCGCCGAACAGGCC
>OGNC01001056.1_pt1 | contig 14138 bp, 11 predicted proteins | sample 1573311 | NCBI WGS metagenome assembly OGNC01 (sample SAMEA2581889, study PRJEB24529) | metagenome | biome: Human gut stool | place: China | collected 2011
AGGCCTTTGAATAAGACAAAAGGCTGCCTCATCGCTAACTTTGCAACAGTGCCCTTTCACCTATTTTGAAGCGACCCGTGGTTATATCGAAAAACATGGTAAACCGTTTGCACTGTACAGCGACAAAGCCAGTGTATTCAGGATCAACAATAAAAATGCAACCGGCGGCGACGGCGATACACAGTTTGGCCGTGCGATGCACGAACTGAACATTCAGACCATCTGTGCAGAAACCAGCGCAGCAAAAGGTCGTGTTGAGCGGGCGCATCAGACCCTTCAGGACAGACTGGTCAAGGAACTCAGGCTTCAGGGCATCAGCACCATGGAAGCTGCAAACGCATTTGCCGAAGAGTTCATGAACGATTACAACCGACGTTTCTCAAAAGCGCCTCGCCAGGAGTTCGATGTTCACCGGGAACTGGATGTCGATGATGATCTTGATATGGTGTTTACTTGGCGTGAAGCCCGCCGCGTGTCGAAATCACTCACGGTGCAGTACGACAAAGTGCTTTATCTCATTGAAGACAGCGAATTCAGTCGTCGGGCAATTGGTAAATATATTGATGTTTGGCATTACCCTGACGGACATAAAGAGCTCCGACTTAATGGCATATCACTTCCCTACTCCACCTATGACAAACTGTCTGAAATCGATCAGGGTGCCATTGTGGACAATAAACGTCTTGGCCGTGCGCTGGAAATGGCGCAACTGGTGCAGGCCGAACGGGATAATAACCGGTCACAATCAGTGCCATCCGGTGACGGCCCTTCACGCAGGCGAAAAGCCCCCACGACGAAGAAATCACAGCGTTCACTGGATGAGGACGATATGTTCAATGCACTGGTAAAACTTCAGTCACGATCTGAAGAAATATTTGGTAAGAAACAGATATGAAAACCCGGAGGATAACTCCGGGTATATTAACTATCGGGGTAAAATTTTCAAGTTCTCTTCAAAATAATCATCATAAATAGCCTCATTATTCTTCCGCATGAATCTGTGGAGACAATTGGGCACAGGATTCGAGGTCGATCGATGGGCATAAACCTCATCCTGAATCGATCTTAAATCATGAGATAAGATGTCATCGTTTATAATGCCACTTATCTTTATATTCTGTATTTTTTTCTCAATAAAATCTTTAACACGCATAATTCGATTAATAGATTTGTTGTTTTCAACGTATAACATTATCACATGTCTAAAAAACGGGAGCATGAAAACAATATAAAACAAAAAATCTTCCAACGAGGATTTAGACCATAAACCATATGCAAGGAGTACCAAAAAGGAAAGTAACATAGTGGTAAAATATATTTTGCTCATTACATCGCGCTGTGCCTTATCCCAGCCAAAATTTTTCGCATGGCATAATAATGCCAATACGTTTTCATTAGCATCGTAATCTTTATTTAGATACCAGTTGATAAATTCATCATTTTTGTTTCTTTTTTTGTAATACCTTGAAGCCTTAAAGACATTTTCTCTGCCAACCGGCTTCCCTACTTTTAATTCACTCCATGGAATGTGTAAGACATCACAGTCAAACATTTCCTGAATAGTGGCTGCACATTTTTTCATTGAGGAAATCATTGTGGAAAAAATAATTGTGATGACCAACACGATTATACCGTAATAACCGAGATAAGGAGCTATAGTCAAATGAGGGAATAGCCCCATTTTCTTTATCACTGTAGTAAATATTACAATAGCGACAGACATTACGACACTAAGAAAAAACACTACCCAGTTAACAAATTTAACCTGTGAGTAAGTCCGCCTCATTGCCATTAGTAACTCAATGTTTTTACTATCATTTTGGCGCAAAAATATTTGACTCATTTTTCATCCGTATGATGGGAAGTTGACACCAAAAACATCCTGCCATTTGTTAATGGACGCTCTGTGGTTATTTTGGCTTTCGTAATTACGGGCTTCCGTTGCTTTTCCTTGGTCAAGATAACAGCGAATAGATATCTTTAATTTATCATCATCACTAAGGTTGTTTATGTTTCCTTGTATGCCTTTGTGATCGTACACTGGACTAAATATAGCAGAGGCTAAGTAACCTAAAACATTGACAATCTCTAAATCGACCCATTGATAACATTCTGATCGACCGTTGAAGTAGTTAAGTAGCATTGTCTCTAACAAGTAACTACTCATTGAAGGCATGGTCGGACGTTTTTGCCAATATTTTATTACACGAATGACATTTAACATGTTTCCTGAGAGCTTAACATTAAGATCAGTAACTTTTTGCTTGTCAATTCGTGGATCTGTCTTCTTCCAATGACCATTCCCATCTGGTATTAAATAATATGTCTTGCCAAATGAATCTGGAGTAGTAATGAATGCAGGAACTATATCAAAATTCCAGTCATAGGATTTTAGCTTCAGAGTAGCTGCTTCCTGATTTCTTTTTACATCAGCCTTATCATACTGCGGAATTTGATTTAGGCTTGAGATAAAACTGTTTATTATTTTTCTAGAGTTAATAAAATTTGTGCCATCATGCTTATAGTATTTTAAGCGAACGGTTCCTTCACGCGCAGTGATTATTATTTTTCCATCACTCTCGCTGTATACACAATCATCACCATCGAGACCAAACATAAGATCTATATCATCTAAAGGGCGGATTTTTGTGCGTCTAGCAAAAGAACCAAAACCTGTATGTATATCAGGGTATATTATGGGGAAATAAACATCATTATTTGGAAAAGTGTTCATTCTGCCCAATAACCAATCTCTACTGGCTCTGGCTCGATCAGTCTGAGAGCTATCTAGATTTACAATATTGCGCTGAAACTCGTTAAACGCAGCAGTCACCGTAAGAGCCATAGCATCCCTCTTCTAACAGCTAAAATCTAATTTTACCATTAGGTTATAGGCTGTCTCCACATGAATTTACTTCTGCAATCTACTGAGTATTGGAGGACATTTGAACTTTGCCCTGCTCCGGACATCTGAACTTGGCCTTGACATAAGTTGTAGAGGCTCAATGCTAATGTCTATTTGTGGCTCATTAGGAATGTCCAGGCTATAGTTTCTCAGATCCCTATGTCTAGACAACGACTCACTTTTTCCTGATGAGGAGTTTTCTATGGCTATAAATGACGCCGGAATGTTCACCGTGAAAGAAATCAATCGCCTCAAAATCCTTCAGGATGTCATCGATCGCAATATCCGTCCTGGACAGGCTGCCGAAATGCTGGGCATCACGCCACGTCATTGCAGCCGTCTGCTCAAACGTTATCGCCAGTATGGGCCGCTTGGCATGAACAACCAGAGTCGTGGCCGCACTGGTAACCGTCTGTTGCCAGCGTCACTGACAGATCAGGCACTCAGTATAATCCGGGAGCACTACCGTGATTTTGGCCCCACGCTAGCGCGGGAAAAGCTGGAGGAAGTTCACGGTCTGGTCCTTGGAAAGGAAACCATCCGACGTCTCATGATAAAGGCCGGACTCTGGATTCCCCGCAGACAACGCGCACCGAAAATTCATCAGCCTCGTTACCGGCGTCCTTGTACTGGCGAGCTGATACAAATTGATGGCTGCGACCACCACTGGTTTGAAAACCGGGGTCGACCCTGTACTGCCCTGGTCTATGTTGACGATGCCACCAGTCGCCTGATGCACCTGCTGTTTGTGAAATCTGAGTCCACATTTACCTATTTTGAAGCTACACGTGGCTATATCGAGAAATACGGTAAACCGATGATCCTCTACAGCGATAAAGCCAGCGTATTCAGAGTCAATAATAAGCACGCCACCACCGGCCCCGGCGAAACCCAGTTTGCCAGGGCCATGCGCTGCCTTAATATTACTCCTTTGTGTGCTGAAACCAGCCAGGCAAAAGGCCGCGTTGAACGTGCTCATTTGACACTTCAGGACCGACTCGTTAAGGAGCTCAGGCTTAAGGGGATCTGTACAATAGAAGCGGCCAATGCATTTGCAGAAGAATACATGGCGGATTATAACCGGCGCTTTGCCAAAGAACCCTTGCATGATTTTAACGCGCACCGGCCGCTGGCATTAGACGATGACCTTGATGCAGAATTTACCTGGCGAGAGCCTCGCCGGGTATCAAAAAATCTGACTGTACAATACGATAAAATGCTCTATCTGATTGAGGACAACGAGTACAGTCGAAGAGCCATCGGCAAGTATATTGATGTCTGGCATTATCCTGACGGACATAAGGAGCTGCGACTAAATGGCGTGCTGCTGCCCTACTCCACCTATGACCGGCTTTCTGAGGTTGATCCCGTCGCCATTGTAGATAACAAGAGACTTGGCCATGTGTTGGATGTTGCCCGTCAGGTCCAGAGAAAACGGGACAATAATCGCTCACAATCGTTACCTTGTTCTGGTGATGAGCCTTCCCGCAGACGGCACGCCCCTAGCATCAACAAATCTCAGCGCTCACTGAACGAAGATGACCTACTTGAAGCCATGATAAAGCTTCAGGGAAGCTCTGAGGCCATCTTTGGTAAAAGGTGAACTTGGCGGAAACCTCGTACTAACTGACCAACGGCGATGTGTGCGCTATCTTTCGGCTATTGCAATCAAAGCCAGAGAAGATTTCTGAGAAATGCAAATAACTTCAATGATATTATATACAAAGGAAACCGAGGTAAAATTCGGGTGTCACAGAACCCCGAACCGCTTCGCGGTGCAAAGAGCCAAACAGCAAGTATCACAGAACAGCATGTAAAAAAATCTTGAGGCTATTTCATGGCAATTATTAATATTTATTCTAAGAGACAAAGAAAAATTCGTGGCGAAGTAAATGACGTATATCAATATAACAATATTCCACATGCACTCAGGGTGCAAATAATTAAAATAATAACTGATTCTATCGGCTTCCCCTCTTCTAATGAATGCTACACATCGTATAGAAATGAAGCTGACAAAGTATATGCATATATCCATGAGATACTTTCTAAGGAATATGGTGTTTTTTCTTTGAAGGAATTTGCAAAGAATGACTTTGACGCTCTTGTCGACTTTTTCCTTAAAGAGAGAAATACAGAGAAATGCCTAGATTTCATAGAAATATGCTTCCAGATACTAGTGAGCCACGTTGCGAAAAACCATTATGAATTCAAAGACATAACAAGTCAAAGTCCTGGAGATGCAGTTATTGAACTAAATGAAAGGTTTAGAGAACATGGGGTTGGTTATCAGTTTGAATCTGAAGAGATAATAAGGATAGACTCTCAATTGATTCATGCTGATGTCGTAAAGCCAACCCTGATTCTTTTAAGTGGAGAACCCTTGTTTGAAGGCGCCAATGATGAATTCCTTGCTGCGCATGAGCATTACAGGCATAAGCGTTATAAAGAATGTCTAAATGATTGTCTGAAATCATTTGAAAGTATAATGAAAGCAATACATGATAAGAATAACTGGAAATATAGTCCTAATGATACAGCATCAAAACTAATAAATAGCTGTTTAAGTCAAAATTTAATTCCGGCATATTTACAAAGCCAGTTCACAAGTCTGAAAACAATGCTGGAAACAGGAATTCCAACCATCAGAAACAAAAATGCAGGTCATGGGCAAGGAGCTGATATTAAAGAGGTTCCGGAAGAATTGGCAAGCTATATGCTTCATCTTACTGCTACAAATTTACTATTTCTCTTAAAATGCGAGAAGAACATTAAGTGATGGTTCGCATAATGACGTTATGCTAAAGAGGCCGCTGCGGGAGGGATTTTCGCAGCGGCCTTTTCAACATATGGACATTTATAATGAGCCAGTGATTAGACATTTTCACTGAGCTTTGACATAAGTTGTTAGAACCATTTAGTAATGTCACTTTTTATCCAGATAGAAACGTCACCTTAGAGTAAGCTAAACTGAATGCAATTCTAAGGGACTCAACGCATGTTGGTGACCATGTCAGATAAAGAGATCCACCGCCTACCGGTGATACAGGCAGTTTGTGAAAAGCGTCTACGCCGTCGTGATGCAGCATCACAGCTTGGCATTTCAGAACGTCAGGCGCAACGACTTATCAATCGTTACCGAGTTTCTGGTGCTGAAGGACTTGTCAGCCGCAAACGCGGCCAGCCCAGCAACCGCCGGTTGACCGAATCTCTCAAACTACGAGTACTCACGCTGATACGTGAAAACTACAGTGACTTTGGGCCCACACTGGCCGCAGAAAAACTCAGAGAGCGCCATAATATCCGGCTTTCAATCGAGACCGTCCGCAACTGGATGACGTCTGACGGACTCTGGGTCCCGCATGCTCGCCGTAAGTCACGGGTTTATCAATCCCTTTAAAAGAGCCCAAACGATCCATCAGCACTAACAGTTTTTTACTGGTTTACCTTGAGAAAAATGTTTAAGTTTGGTTCTTCATGACTTAAGTATTGCTTAAATACGGCGTTTCGAAGCTACCAGAATCCTACCATTATGAGCCTATACCCATAGAAGAGAAATTATCTCCCGTTCTCGCGATTCAATGACTAAAAATCAGACGGTGCAGGCTTTTAGATACTGATATTATATCTTTTGGGTAAAGTATTAATCTCTGTTGAGATAGGCTCTTAGCCCTAAAATAGCCGAGCAGCAAACGCCAAAACAACAATACTGACATTACCATTAACTGTCGCGATGGTTCTGAGTCGATCGTCTTTAAGTGTTTTACCATCAAATGTTGCGATGGTGCGGAGTCGATCGTCTTTCAGGGTCTTGCCATCAAAGGTAGCGATGGTGCGGAGTCGGTCGTCTTTCAGGGTTTTACCGTCAAAAGTTGAGATGGTTCTGAGCCGGTCGTCTTTCAGGGTTTTACCGTCAAACGTTGCGATGGTCCTGAGTCGGTCGTCTTTCAGGGTTTTACCGTCAAAGGTAGCGATGGTACGGAGTCGATCGTCTTTTATAGTTACGCTCATAAGCATTCTCCTGTGATACGTCCGTTCAGCACTTTACCATCCAAAATCAAGCACTGGTTTCTGTAAGTTCTGGACGCTAATTGTCTGAATCAGCGATTAAAACTCATCCAGTTAGCATTAACATTAACCAGCGCCTCATCGATCATAACAGGTCTGATGCAGGTGAAAAGATACAATCTTACCTATAAATTGCGGTAGCGCATTGCTCTGTTATCTGGCATCTAGATGTGTCCTCCAACCCCTTTAAATTTTTCGATAAATGCCCCAATTTTCTGGAATACAGTCTGCTTTTTCGTTTTGTACTGAGGATTCAGCGGACTGAGCTTTGGTAGCGTCTCATTTAGCTCCGTCCCATTTTCGGTGGCATACTCCCGTTTGAGTGATGTGCGGATGTAACGCCTTGCAGCCTCTTCATTGAGGTTTTCTTCCTTAATCAACGCTTCCGCTTCCCGCTGCTGTTCACGCTGAGCATAGGTAAAGAATGCATCAATGATACTGGCCTTGTCCGGCATGTCATCAAGGTTAGTTTGCTGAATAAAGTCAACAATCAGACCTTCTTTGGCACGGTTGCCCAGACTTGAGCGGATTAAGCGTCTGACCTCTTCAGTCAGGGCTTCTTTACCTTTTTTCTGACGATTGTGGTCGAAAATCAGACCAAGGATGTAGTCCAGGTTAATCTCCTGTGACTTAAGCAGGTCAATTTCAAACACCACGTCATCCCAGTCTGTGGTTGATGTATCCCTGTCGTTTGCTGCTTTTTCGCGTCGCTGCCAGTCCCGGATATCATTGTAAGCTGAGCGATAGTCCTGAACTTTACGTTCGGCAGGGAGGCGAATGGTTTGTAATTCAGCAAATTTTTCATCATCCAAAAAGTGCTCTGCTTTAAAGGTTTCTACCGCTTCCGGGTCACTAATATCAACCTTCTGCAGGGCTTTCAGCGTGGCAAATTCATCATAGTTTTGAAGGATGTTTTCTGCCCGCAGATATTCACCAAACAGTTTGACGAAGGCTTTTTTCTCTTTTTCACTGTCGATACTGGCCGGGTCAGGGAAGCGCTGCTCCAGCTCCGAAACAACAGCCATAAAACCTCGTTTAGCCTCACCGGTTGCCGCATCGGTAAAGCCCTGCATGTACTCTTCGTAGCTTTTTTCCAGTACCACATTCTTGGTGTTTTTGTCGCCAAAAAGTGTGATGGCATCAATGGTCGGACGCTCCAGGTCCCTGAACGTCACGATATTGCCGAAGGTTTTGGTGGCATCATAGATACGGTTTGTGCGGGAAAATGCCTGCATCAGGCCGTGATAACGGAGGTTTTTGTCAACGAAAAGAGTGTTAAGCGTCGGGGCATCAAAGCCGGTTAAGAACATTCCCACCACGATGAGAAGGTCGATATCCTGATTTTTCACTCGTTGAGCTAAATCGCGGTAGTAGTTCTGGAAGCCGTTACTGTCGGTACTGAAATTGGTTTTAAAGTGGTTGTTATAGTCATCAATGGCTGAATCCAGGAATTCCTTCGCGCTGCTGTTCATTGCGCTGGTATCAAAGCTTTCGTCAGTAATATCACCAATGGCGCTTTGCTCTTCATTTGCAGCAAAGGAGAAGATGGTTGCAACCCGAAGGCGTTTATAGCTGCCAGATTTCTTCTCCGCTTCTTCCTGTAGCATTTTAAACGTCGTGTAATAAGCTTTTGCCGCTTCCACGCTGCTAACTGCTAACATGGCGTTAAAGCCCTTAGCTCCCGGGAAGGTTCGGTGTGTTTTCTGCCGGAAGTTATTGATAATGTATTGCGTTATTTCCTGGATACGTAGTGGGTGCAAAAATGCCTGGTGGTTTTCAGCCGCGCTGAGTTTTTTCTCATCAGTTTCCGTTTCAAGAGACTTAAACTGTGGGCGGACATCGTTATAGTCCACCTTAAACTTCAGCACTTTTTCATCACGAATCGCATCAGTAATTACGTAAGAATGTAATTCACGCCCGAAGACGCTGGCGGTGGTTTCTGCCCCCAGTGCATTTTCCGGGAAAATAGGCGTACCAGTAAAACCAAACTGATAGAAGCGTCTGAATTTCTTTTTGAGGTTTTTCTGGGCTTCACCAAACTGGCTGCGGTGACACTCATCAAAGATAAACACCACCTGCTGCTGATAGACGGGCAGGTCAGCTTCGGCTTTCATCAGGTTATTGAGTTTCTGAATGGTTGTGACGATGATTTTGTTATCGTCCTTATCCAGGTTTCTTCTGAGGCCTGCTGTATTATCCGAACCATTCACACTGTCCGGAGAGAAGCGCTGATACTCCTTCATGGTCTGGTAATCGAGGTCTTTCCTGTCGACCACGAAGAAGACTTTATCAATAAAGTCCAGCTCGGTTGCCAGTCGTGCGGCCTTAAAGCTGGTCAGGGTTTTACCTGAGCCGGTGGTATGCCAGATAAACCCGCCGCTTTCTGGTTTTGACCAGTTCTTCGCTTTAAATGAGCTGTTAATTTTCCAGAGAATTCGCTCAGTGGCGGCAATCTGATAGGGGCGCATGACGAGCAGCGTCTGACTGCTGTCAAACACGCTGTAATTAAACAGAACATTCAGCAGAGTATGTTTCTGGAAGAAGGTGGCGGTAAAGTCCTTCAGGTCCTTAATCAGAGTGTTATCCGATTTCGCCCAGTTCATGGTGAAATCAAAGCTGTTTTTATCCCGTTTAGTGGTGCTGGCAAAATACCGGGTATCGGTACCGTTGGATATCACAAACAGTTGCAGGTATTTGAACAGGGAGTTATCGCTGTTAAAGCTTTCCTTGCTGTAACGGTGTATCTGGTTAAAGGCTTCACGAATCGCCACGCCACGCTTTTTGAGTTCGATTTGCACCAGCGGCAGGCCGTTTACCAGAATGGTGACGTCATAACGGTTAGCGTGTGAGCCGGTCTGTTCAAACTGCTGAATGACCTGCACCTTATTGCGCAGCAGGTTCTTTTTATCTATCAGATAGATGTTTTCCAGACGACCGTCATCAAACGTGAAATCACAGATATAGTCGATATGGATTTTACGGGTTTTGTCCAGGCTGCTGTCACTGGGGCTGTCCAGATACTGCTCTGCGAAGCGCCGCCATTCACTTTCGTTAAACACCACACCATTAAGACGCTGAAGCTGGTCCCGCACATTCGCCAGCATCGCAGTCGGTGACTTAACGGAGATAAACTCATAACCCTGATTAAGAAGATCCTGAATCAGCGCCCGCTCAAGGTCCGATTCGCTCTGGTAGCTGTCACCGGTATCCATAACTTTTGTGTATTTATCAAGGACGATAAAGTTATTGGATTCAGCAATGGTGTGTGTCTGTTGTGTCATGGTGCATCCTGTGCGTCATCTGGCAAAGTCCGGAAGGGTATCAGAAGCATCTTCCGGCATTCATAAAACCTGATACCGGGCGGGTGAAAACATACCCTACCGGTATCAATGGCCTGTCAGTTGCTGGCGGCTTCTGGTTTCGGGAAGCTAAACAGTAAATCACGATAGTGCTCGTACTGTTTCTGGCGCAGCTCGATTTCACGAGGAAGGCCTTCGTTGATGGAGTTTGTTAGCGCATCAAATTTGTCCAGAATAGAAACTATCCGCTCTTTATCTTCAGGTGAAGGATTTGGAATACGTATGCTCTCTAAATTTTTCTTATTTAGTTTTGGTTGCGCTGCTCCGGAAATATAGGGGGATAAATCAATGCTATTCAGATAGTATTCCACGTACCTTCGTTCTGCATAGGAATCGAATTTAATCACATGTGCATGATTGTTTACCCAAGATTTACCACTGATACTAAATGCTATAGGCGTATTGCGGGCTAACAAATTTGCGCCATCTTCAGAAATCAGTAAAAAATCACCATCAAAAATGTAATCTTTAACATAATCGACAATTCCAGAAGCACCGTAATAAGGAATACTTCCTGCTTCCCTCAGACCGCTGGTAATTGGTTTCCTTTTCGAATCCAGATTTTCCCCTAGATCCCCAAGCGTCTTCCACTCAACTTCACCCTCTTCAAAACTCAGCAACTGGTCTCGATAGTAGTTGTACTGTTTTTTACGCATGTTAAGCTCAGCGGTAAGCTCTGCGGTAAGCTCGGTAAATTTATCCAGAATCCGGACGATTTCAGCCTGGATGGCTAGGGACTTTTCCGGATTATCCGGGCAGGGGATTGGGATTTTTTTTTGAGAATAATTACTAATCCATTGGCGTTTATGGTCTCCCTCTGCGAATTCACTTGGTAATGTATTGAGCCAATAGTAAACATATTTCAGTAAGGTTTTATTATCATCACATGATGTAACCATTTTCATGGCCGATGATTTTGCCTTAAAGTCAAAATCCACCCATTTATTAGCGGTGGTGAAATCATCAAAAATTATTACAGGTGCCTTTGATGCCTGATAAATACCATGAGTCTCATTTGTGTATCCAAGAATAAATGTTTTTCCGGCAGTAAGAACCGGTATGGTATATGTGTCGTGATAATCTTTTGCTTTTACCAAATACTTTGTTGGCTGTTCATATTTGGTTATTTCCCCCAATGGCAACCACTCAACCTCAACCCCATCCAGCAATTTTTCCAGATAACTCATCTCGCTCATTTCTGCACCTCGCAGCCTTCAATTTCAGCCACAATCGCATCAATATCTTTGCGCAACTGGTCGATTTTGCTGACCGTGGTTTTCAGCTCTGCATTCAACTCAGCAATATTGATTATTTCGCGGTTATCTTTCGCTTCCACATAGCTGCTCACTGACAGGTTATAGTCATTCGCTACAATGGTTTCAAACGCGACAGATTTTGCCAGATGAGCAACATCTTCCTTGCTGGCAAAGACCTGCATAATCTGTTCAATATGACCATCAGTCAGGATATTGTTATTGGTTTCTTTCTTAAACAACCCGCTGGCGTCAATAAACTGAACGCGGGTATCTGTTTTGTGCTTTGACATCACCAGAATGTTAACGGCAATGGTGGTGCCGAAGAACAGATTCGGTGCCAGAGAAATCACCGTTTCAACATAGTTGTTGTCGACCAGGTACTGGCGGATTTTCTGCTCTGCACCGCCACGGTAGAAAATACCGGGGAAGCAAACTATTGCTGCACGCCCCTTAGCAGACAGGTAGTTCAGCGCATGAAGTACAAACGCAAAGTCCGCTTTTGATTTCGGGGCCAGCACGCCAGCTGGAGCAAAACGCTCATCGTTAATCAGCGTTGGGTCATCGCTGCCAATCCACTTAACCGAGTACGGCGGGTTAGAGACAATCGCATCGAAGGGTTTTTCATCGCCAAAGTGAGGCTCAGTCAGGGTATTCCCCAGTCTGATATCAAATTTGTCGTAGTTGATGTTGTGCAGGAACATATTCATACGCGCCAGGTTAAAGGTTGTATGATTTATCTCCTGACCATAAAAACCTTCTTCAATGATATGGTTATCAAAGTGCTTCTTCGCCTGAAGCAGTAGTGAGCCAGAGCCTGCGGCAGGGTCATAGATTTTGTTGACATGAGTCTGACCGTGCATCGCAAGCTGAGCAATTAGCTTAGAGACGTGCTGTGGTGTGAAGAACTCCCCGCCAGACTTACCGGCATTCGCCGCATAGTTAGAAATCAGGAACTCGTAGGCATCACCGAAAAGGTCAATCTGGTGCTCATTAAAATCCCCGAGCTTTAGCCCTTCAACGCCTTTCAGAACGGCGGCAAGACGGCTGTTTTTGTCTTTAACTGTGTTACCCAGTCGATTGCTGGTTGTATCGAAATCGGCAAAGAGGCCTTTGATGTCTGCCTCGGATGGATAACCATAGGCAGAGCTTTCAATAGCGACGAAGATACTGTTTAAATCTGCATTCAGCCTGTCGTTGGTGTTCGCTTTAGCGGCAACGTTGCAGAACAGCTGGCTCGGGTAGATGAAATAGCCTTTAGTCCTGATGGCATCGTCTTTGATGTCATCGGTAATGATGCTGTCATCAAGTGCTGCATAATGTATGCTCTCATCCCCTGCTTCCATGTAGCTGGAAAAATTCTCACTGATGAAGCGGTAGAAAAGTGCACCGAGTACATACTGTTTAAAATCCCATCCGTCTACGGAGCCTCTGACATCATTGGCAATGGCCCAGATTTGACGGTGTAGCTCGGCACGCTGCTGAAGGCTTGTCATTTTGTATCCTGTTGTATGATTCTTAAGTACTGTTATTGGCCCGATTTTATCGCAATTTCATATTGATGACAGACTTTGTATATCATACGTTGCACTGAGAGTTCGTTTGCCCGGTTGTGTAGGCAGCGCTCTTTCAGCCAGGCCAGTAGAAACGTTGCGCTGACGATAAATACTGAAGCCCCAATACCATCGGGGCTGAACGTTCAGTCGGTGAGAATTTCTTCATCCGTATCCATTGTGGATGGTGATGAATCTATTTTTGTTGTAAGAAATACCCGATTCAGTAGTCTTTGCTTCAGGGCGTTTCTTCGTTCATTGTAGAATTCCGGGAAGCGACTGAACTCAATATTTTCATCTGAAACTAACAGCATTGATGGCGAATAGTTGTTTGATGGCTGAGATAGCCATTGTTTCAGGGAAGTATCCTGTTTACTTATATTCTGAGAATGATTCAGTAAATGAAGATTCGGTATGGTGTCCCAGTGTTCCGGGTTTTCATAAAAGCTGAGGTTCTCTGGTGAGTTCGCAACATAATCTAATCTTTCAAGATATTTCTTTGAGAAGTGATTTCTTGGGTGAAGGTGATCAATATGAAACACCTCGGTTGGATTCATTTCAGGGAACAGAAGATGCAATAGTGCGCGGCAACGACCTTCGCCATATCTGATATTGAGAAGGCTTTCGATGTATTCGTCGTCAAATCTGAGGTCTTTATTCGAGCCTTTATATCTGTCAATAATCTTCTCAAGAGGAAAATGAATATCTGAAAGACTATTTTTCATTACATCTCTGATGCTCGTGAGTAGCGCATCGGCCTGGCTTCCAAAGATCCCTTTCAGAAGTACCATGTAAAACCACTGACTAATTACTGAGCGCTCATTGTGGTTTTTATTCAGGAGATTAATCGTTGTATATAATGGATGTCCACTGGTTTGCTTTTTGTAAAGCCAGTAGACCACAGGAATGACTGCATTTTTAGATATCAAAGACTGTGGATTGATGCGGCGTTGTTGCTCAAATCAGGGAACTATCCCGCAGTTTGGTGATCTGATCTCTT